>Ga0070741_10004804_pt1 | contig 31093 bp, 31 predicted proteins | sample Coa_R1_4_FD_66440 | JGI IMG/M metagenome (GOLD analysis project Ga0070741, IMG submission 66440) | Surface soil microbial communities from Centralia Pennsylvania, which are recovering from an underground coalmine fire - Coalmine... | ecosystem: Environmental > Terrestrial > Soil > Unclassified ... | reverse complement strand
CGGTACTCGCGCAACTTGTCCTCGTAGCCGAGGTCGTCGCGGTCGCCGATGTCGAAGTAGGCGCGCTGGTCCTGGTCGAGCCGGATGCGCCGGCCGGTGACGGCGCAGAACGCGCACCACTTGACGAGCGTCTCCATCGCCCAGGGGAAGTAGTAGTGGAGGCTGGTCAGCGCGACGTCGGGCGAGGCGTTCGCGTAGTCGATCGGGTGCACGTCCGCCCCGCGGACGAGGCACTCGCACGAGTTGAACTCCCAGCGGAAGAACGCGTTCACGAGCCGCGAGATCGTGACCATCTCCCAGCCCTTCTCGGCCGTGAGGAAGTCGTGCGCGACGGTGTAGCGGAGGTGCATCGGCGCGTCCGGCTCGAAGCGCATCGCCATCGTCTCCGCGCCGATCGACAGCGAGCGCACGAAGACGTCGAAGTCCTCGACCGACGCCTGGAGGTGCATCAGCCGCTCGCCGGAGGCGTCGTAGACCGCGTGCAGCTCGTGGGCGTCGCGGATCCGCGTGACGCCCACCCACTGGCCGCCGTCGAACGGCTTCATGTACAGCGGGAACCCGACCTGCGCGGCGACGTCCTCGAGCTCGAAGGCAGGGTTGTACCGCGAGGCCATGTGCTCGAAGCGGGCGAGCTGGTACTCGCGCCGCGGCACGGTGGTCGGCACCTTGTGCGGCACCATCCACGTCTCCGGCACCTTCAGCCCGAGCCGGATCATCGCGCAGTAGGCGCTGTGCTTCTCCATCGCCTGGAACGTGAACGGGTTGTTCAGCAGGTACACGTCGTCCATCAGCGCCGCCTTCTTCACCCACTCGCGCGCGATCTCGTACCACCAGCCGAGCCGGTCGATCACGAGCCCGTAGCGCGGCTTCGCCCGGAGGTCGAACGGCTCGTTCGTGATCCGCTCCGTGCGCAGCGTGTGGCGCCCGCCCGCGTGCTCGATCCGGGGCAGCCGCCCGACGAGCGCCTCGAAGACCCGGGGCCAGTCGTCCTCGGTGCCGAGGAGCAGTCCGATGAGGTGCGTGGTCGCCACCGTCAGCTCCTTCCTTTCTGGAGCGCGTCGAACCAAGCAGGCCAAGGACGCAGGGAGCCCACGTACGTGATCAGTACGGGGGCGACTGAGGACGCCGGCATGCGCCGTGTTCGACGCGCTCCAGGAAGACAAGCGTGCTGGCGGTGGCGACCACTAAACACAGCGCGGGAGATGATGGGCGATCTGCCGCTGCCATGCCGGCCAGTCGTGCGGCGAGTCGTGGCCCCAGACGTCGAGGTCGTGCGGGATGCCCTTGTCGCGGAGCAGCCCGGCGAAGCGCTCGGTCGAGTCGAGCGCGCCGGTCGAGTCCTCCCAGGCGCCGCGGCCGACGACGAGCACCAGGTGCACGTGCGAGCGCAGCCACTCCAGGTGGTCGCCGTGGAGGTGCTGCACGTACGCCGTCGGGTTGTGGAAGTACACGGCGTCGCCGGGCTCGCCCCAGGCGGCGCGCGTCGGGTCGTACATGCCGGACAGGCACAGCGCGAACGGGAACAGGTCGGCCCGGCGCAGGGCGAAGTTGGCCGCGTGGTAGGCGCCCATCGAGACGCCGGTCAGGCCGATGCCGATCGGCCCGCCGCAGTCGTGGTGGATCCACGGGACGACGTGCGAGTGGATCCAGTGCTCGTAGGCGTCGTGGCGGCGCGCGCGGTCGTCGACCGGGATCGAGTCGTCCGACCAGGTGGCGCCGTCCCAGGCGTCCACGCAGTAGACCTTCAGCCGGCCCTCCTCGACCAGCGGCGCGACGGCGGGGAGCATCCCCGTGCTCTCCCACTCGTACCGGTTGCCCCGCTCGGCCGGGAAGACGAGCAGCGGTTTGCCGTAGTCGCCGTAGGCGAGGATCCCGTCGCGGTCCTCGCGCCTCATGCGAGCGCGTGCAGGACGAGGTCGGCGAGGTGGGGGTGGAGGGCGTCGCGCCAGGAGATCCAGTTGTGCGCGTCCCGGTGCTCGACGAGCTGCACCGGCCAGCCGCGGCCGGCGAGCAGGCCGGCGAGCCAGCGGTTGTTCGCGAGGTTCTCCTCGGCCGCGCCGCAGGTGAGCGTGACCGGGAGCGGCGGCGGCGCGCCCTGGCCGCCCGCGATCCTGGAGACGAAGCGCGTGATCCTGGCGTAGCGCGGCGCGTCCGACTCGTGGGAGTCGAACCGGTGCCGGAAGAAGCTGCCCGACTGGAGGAACAGGCCGGCGAAGGCGTCCGGCCTCGCGTAGTACGCGTGGAGGAGCGCCAGCGCGCCCAGGCTCGCGCCCATCCCGACCGGCCGGCCCGCGCACGGCGCGAGCGCCGGCAGCCACTCCTCGGTGAGTGCGCGCGCGTACCGGGCGGAGGCGGAGTAGGTCTGGAAGCGGTCGAGCGGCGGCGGGACCAGCGCGGCGCGGAGCGGGGGGAGCTCGCCGAACGCGACGAGGTGGTCGAGCAGGCGGACGAGCGACGAGAACTCGGCGTACTCCGGCCCGTCGTGGACGACGAGGAGCGGCAGCGGCTGCCCGGGGTCGGTCTCCGCCGCCGACCAGAGGATCGCCTTCACGCTCGTGCGCAGGAGGCGGCTCGTCAGCCTCAGCTCGCGCAGCTCGCCGGGCTCCGACTCGTCGTCGCCGGCCCAGCCGGGCGGCTCGTACCCCGGGAACTCGACCACCGACTTCGGCCCGAACGCCCCCGGGGCGAGCAGGTCGTTTCCGGGGTCGGGGCCGATCTCCACGCCGCCGCCGCGCCGCTCGCGCTCGAGCAGGTACTCGAGCCGGTCGACCGGCGGGCGGGCGAGCCGCAGCTCGAAGCCGGTCCCGTTGCGCTCGAAGGCAACCCGGCGGGGGCGTACGAGCTCGTGGACGAGGGCAACGCGTGCGAGGCCGCGCCCGGGGTCGGCCAGCCGGAAGGTGACCGCGTCCTCGGTGACGAGAGGGCTCACGGCCGGGAGGCTAGTCGCCCCGCCGCCGCGGCTGCGACGTAGGCACCGGCGGCGACGAGGACGATCGCGCCTCCCGGGGCGAGATCGGCGTAGTACGCGACGGTCAGGCCCGCGAAGACGGAGGCGAGCCCGATCGCCATCGCCAGCGTCAGTGTCGAGGCGACGCTGCGCGCGAGCCGCCCGGCGGCGGTCACCGGGAGCACCATCAGCGCGGCGATCAGCAGGATCCCGACGATCCGCATCGAGAGCGCGATCGTCACCCCGGCCAGCCCCGCGACGACGACGTTCAGCGTCCCGACGGGGAGGCCGGCGACGCGTGCGCCCTCCTCGTCGAGCGCGACCGCGACCAGCGCGCGGTAGAGGACGGCGATCAGCGCGAGCCCGGCGCCCCCGAGCAGCGCGACGAGCAGGAGCCCGCCGCGGGTGACGGTCAGGATCGAGCCGAACAGGAACGAGAACAGGTTCGCGTTCAGCGCGCCCGCCGACGAGACGAACACGACGCCGGCCGCGATGCCGGTGTAGAAGAGCAGCGCTAGCGCCTGGTCGCCGGCCGTGCGGCGGTTCGCCCGCAGCCACTCGACCGCGACCGCCCCCGCCACCGAGGTGGCGAGCGCGGTCGCGACCGGCGCGATCCCGAGCAGGTAGCCCAGCGCCACGCCGGCGAACGCGACGTGGCCGATCCCGTCGCCGATCAGGCTCATCCGGCGCTGGACAAGGAAGAAGCCGACCGCGGGCGCGAGCACGCCGACCACCGCTCCCGCGCCGAAGGCGAGCCGCATGAACTCGTGGTCAAGCATGCGCGTGCGAGGGGTCGTGCCAGCGCTCGGGGAGCTCGGCGGGGCTGCCGTCGAACGCGATCCCGCCGCGGACGAGCAGCAACCGCTCGGCCACGTGCTCGACCGCGCCGAACTCGTGGGAGACGTAGAGCACCGTCACGTGCAGCTCCCCGTGGAGGCGGGCGAGCAGGGAGGCGAGGGCGTCCTGGGCGTCGGCGTCGACGCCGGTGGTCGGCTCGTCGAGGATCAGCAGGCGCGGCTCGGCGGCGATCGCCTTGGCGATGTAGGCGCGCTGCTGCTGCCCGCCGGAGAGCGTCGCGACCGGCGCGTCCGCGCGCTCGGCGAGGCCGACGCGGGCGATCGCGGCGTCGACCGCGCTCCGGTCGGCGGCGGAGAGCGGCCCGAGCAGCCGGCGGCGGGTGACGCGGCCCGCGGCGACGACCTCGCGCACGGTCGCGGGCGCCTCGATGCCGAGGTGCGCCCGCTGCGGCAGGTAGGCGACGAGGCCGCGGCGGGCGGCGTCGCCGACGGGGTGCTCGAAGACGCGGATCGTCCCGGTCTGCGGCCGGTCGAGCCCGACGACCAGCCGGAGCAGCGTCGTCTTGCCGCCCCCGTTCGGCCCGGCGATCGCGACGAACTGCCCCTCCGGGACGGCGAACGCGACGTCCTCGAGGACCGGCCGGCGCGGGTCGTAGCCGAACGTGACGCCGTCGAGCTCGAGCGCTAGCGGCATCCCAGTCCCTTCCTGAGCGCGGCGAGGTTCGCGCGCATGAGGCTGAAGTAGTCGGCACCGCGGTCGCGCTCCTGCGGCGTGAGGCCCTCGAGCGGGTCGAGCGTCGCGACCCGTGCGCCGGTCGCGGCCGCGACCGTCCTCGCGATCCGCGCCGAGACGAGCGGCTCGGTGAAGACGGTGGTCGCGCCGGTCGTGCGCACGCGCGCGACGATGCGGGCGAGCGCCCGCGGGGTGGGCTCGGCGTCCGGCGTCAGGCCCTCGACGGCGACCTGGCGCAGGCCGTACCGGCGGGCGAGGTACGTGAACGCGGCGTGGCTCGTGACGAGGTCGCGGCGCGCGCAGTCCGCGAGGCCGGTGCGGTAGGCGCGGTCGAGCGCGGCCAGGCGGGCGAGCAGGGGAGCGGGGTCCGCGGCGAGGGCCCTGGCGACGGCGCGAACGATCGTGGCGTAGCGGACGGGGTCGAGCCACACGTGCGGGTCGTTCCCGAGGCGGTGGAGCCCCGGCGCGTCGAGCAGCGAGACGGCCTCGGCCGCCGAGCCGCGGGCGGCGCGCTCGAGCTGCGGCTGGAAGCCGTGGCCCATCAGCAGCACGAGTCCGGCGCCGTCCACCGCGACGACGTCGCCGGGCGAGAGCTCGAGGTCGTGCGGCTCGGCGCCGACCGGAGTGAGATCGTTCACGCGGACGCGTGCGCCGCCGACCTGCTCCGCCGCGTAGGCGAGCGGGTAGAAGGCGGCGACCACGCGGTCCGAGCCGCCCGTCCCGGAGTCGCCGCCAGCCGCGAAGGCGGCCGTGACCGTCCCGACCACGACCGCGCCGAGCAGAGTGATAATGATTCTCAATCTCACCGGCGCTATGCTAGGCGACGTGGCCTCCCCGAAGCAAGCGGGCGCGGTGCTCGCGCGCAGCGGCGTGCGGGCGACGCCCCAGCGGCTGCTGGTCGTGCAGGAGCTGGCGCGCGAGCAGAACGACGTCACCGCCGCCGAGCTCCACGACCGCCTCCGCCGGAAGGGCACGCGGATCGGCCTCGCCACCGTCTACCGCACGCTGGCGCTGCTCCAGGAGCGCGGCGTCGTCGACACGCTCGCCCACCACGCCGGCGAGCTCTGCTACCGGCTCTGCGGCGACGCCCACCATCACCACCTCGTCTGCACGCGCTGCCATCGCGTGGTCGAGCTCGGCGACTGCGACCTCGACGCGTGGGTGAGGCGGAGCGCGAAGCGCCACGGCTTCACCGCGACCGATCACCAGGTCGAGATCGTCGGGGTCTGTGCCGCATGCCGCGGCTAGGCTGCGTGGGCCCGGGCGGTTAGCTCAGTTGGGAGAGCGCCTGCCTTACACGCAGGAAGTCGCAGGTTCGAGCCCTGCACCGCCCACTCCGGAAGTCCCTGGTATCCGCGTTCCAGCGGTGCACGATCTGGCCCGATCTCCAGCGAGGCCCGAGAGCGGGCGCCCGAACCGACCATCGAGGCGAACCCACTCTCGGTCTCGATTGCGCCCGGGTTATCGCCCGGGTTATCGCTTGATGACGTTGTGGATCTCGAGGATCTCGGGCGGGCCGGCGAGCTCGACGCCGTTCTCGGCGAGGATCGGCATGAGGCGTTGACCGAACGACTCGAACTGCTCCATCGAGTCCCAGATCTCGCTGACCCGGAAGCTGCCGCCTGAGTTGAACGCGACGTGATAGTCGAGCCCGTCCGGGGGGAACTGGCCGGACGCCTCGATCAACGGCAGTACCTCGTCGTACTTCGCGCCCGTCATGCCCGGCGCACCTGTGAATCGAACCAGGATGCTCATGCTGTTCCTCCGTTGTTGGGCTGTCCACCCTACTCCGGCGCAGAGGGCCACCGAGGGCGAAGCTCGGCGCGGACGGGGATCTTCCAAGCCGCAGAACGCGGCGCGGCCGGTCGACCGATGAGATCGGTGCCTCGGTGCGGTCGAACGGGTAGGAACCGACGAAGGGACGACGATGAAGCTCCTCACGATGACGCAGATCACGATCGACGGGGTGGTACAGGGCAACGGCGGGCGGAACGAGAACCGCAGCGGCGGTTTCGAGCGCGGCGGCTGGGCCAGAGGGGCCGGCGACGCGGAGACCATGGCGCTCATCGACGACACGTACCGGCGCGCCGACGCCTTTCTTTTCGGCCGGCGGACATACGATCTCTTTGCCGGTTACTGGGGCGCAGAGGAGCGGGCGCGCGTCGCGGCCGCTGACCCGGGCGGCCACCCGATCACGGCCGCCCTGAACACGAAGCCCAAGTACGTCGCGTCGACCACGCTCACCGATCCGGCGTGGGCGGGCACGACCGTCCTCTCCGGTGACCTCTCGGCCGCGATCGGCGAGCTGAAGGCCAGGCCGGGCGGCGAGCTGCAGGTGCACGGCAGCGGCACCCTGATCCAGTGGCTGCTCGAGCACGACCTGGTCGACGAGATGATCCTGCTCGTCGTCCCGGTGATCCTCGGCCAGGGCATGCGCCTGTTCCGCGATACCGGCGGCCCGGACATCGCGTTCGACCTGGTCGAGTCGCGGGCCGACTCGAAGGGCGTGACGATCCAGGTCTACCGGCCCAACGGGCGCCCGCAGTACGCCGACTGATCCCGCCGCGCCGCCTAGACTGTCAACCCGTTTCCCCGACGAAAGGCAGGCAGACGAATGGCACGGAAGACGATCTTCGTCAGCGACCTGACGGGCAGGTCGATCGACGAGAAGGACGCGGCGACCGTCACCATCCGGTACGCCGACGCGCGCAAGGGCCAGGTCGTCCTCGACGTGAACGCGAGCGAGGTCGCCGATCTCGCCGCGAAGGGAACGAAGCAGGCGCGCCGCGGGCGCAAGCCGAAGTCCGCCTAGGCGCCGGTCACCTGGCCGGGAGGAGCTCGAACCGCGCTCGGCCGCGGAGGCGGTACACCTCGAAGCCGGCGTCGAGGGTGAAGATCGTGCGCCGGCCGTGCTCCTCCGCGTACGCGACGAGCGTTGCGTCGGCGAGGTCCATCGGCCGGTCCGCGTACAGATCCATCAACCGGGCGCTCCGCTCGAGCGCCCGGCCCGAGAGCTCACCGATCACGAGCCGGCGCGTGAGCACGAGTCGCCAGAGGGCGCGCTGGGCCGCGATTCCGCCCGCGCGGCCGAGGAGGTCCATGGCCTCGGTCAGCGCCGGCCAGGTGGTGACGAGGGGCAGCGAGACGCGATCGAGCACCTCGAGGCACGCCTCGTGGTCGGGCTCGTCGGCGTCGATGATCGCGATCAGGGGTCCGGCGTCGGTGAAGGTCACCGGCGCGACCGGGCCTCCGACAGCGCGTCGGCGAACGCCCGGCCAGAGCTCCGCGCGCGGCCGCCGCCGCCGTGGATGCTGCCGGCGACGTCGGCGAAGCGCTCGCGGCCGCGCCCCCCGAGCGTCTGCTCCACCCGCGTCTCCGCCGCCTCGCGGAGGAACTGCGACACGGACTCGCCCTCGAGCTCGGCGGCGAGCCGCACCCGGCGGTCGAGCTCGGGATCGAGACGAAGGCTGCGCATGCGCTCAATGTATCACGCATGGACGCCGTCGTATTACAGCTTGTCCGGTTCGGCCGTCGCCTCGACCGCGCGCCGCGCCTCGGCCTCGTAGCGGTTCCCCGCGTACCCGCGCAGGTACGAGAGCGGCATCCGGACGGGGTGGTGCTGCATCTGCCAGACGTGGCAGAGCTCGTGTGTGACCAGGTCGTCGCCTGCGCGCTCGACCGGACGGCGCAGGGCGATCAGGTTCCAGGCCGCGTAGCCGTCGAAGCGGCGGAACCACGGCAGCCGGAAGAGCCACGGCCAGACGAGCATGCGCACCCGCTCGATCCGAACGGGCCGCGGGTACAGGTCGAGGCGGTCGAGCCGCGCCTTCGCACGGGCGAGGGCGGCTCGCTCGGCCGCGCCGCTCAGCCCGTGACCGGCGACAGGACGACCAGGACGCTCTGGTCGGCGGCCTGCTGGAAGTCGTAGTGGAAGACGCGGCCGGCGGTCAGCGTCTCGATCTCGTTGCCCTCCCGCGTCGTCAGCTTGCTCGGGGTCAGCGTCGTCTCGGCCGGCGGAAGCGACTCCGCGAGCGGTATCCGGAGCTGGCTCTCGAGCGCGGTCCGCGGCAGGAAGACGGCCCGGTTGAAGAGCGGGCTCGTCTGCGGGATGCCTGCGGGCGGTGGCAGGAAGGCGAGGACGTAGTCCGCCTGCGGCAGGTAGTGGAAGGTGTAGAGGGCGAGTTCGAGTGCCTCGCGGCGGGCGAGCTGGCCGCGGACGAGCGTCGCGGTACCCGGGATCGAGCGGTTCGCGCCTGCGCCGACGAGCTGGTAGAAGACCCCCGCCTCCGGGAACGCGATGTTGATCCGCTCCTCCCTGACGCCCGCCGATCCGGAGCGGATCAGGAGCGCGGATACGGGGACGGGGCCCTGCGACGACTCGATCTGCATCGGTCCCGCGATCACCGACGTGAAGAGCGCGCCGCTCTCGAGGTGGTACCGGCCGGAGATGTGCCGGGCGATCTCGCGGACACCGAGCGTCCCGGTCGAGGCGGGCCGCCAGGCCGACCAGGTGTCGGCCGTCTTCCTGGAGCTGTCGTTGCCGGTCGCGAACACGACGACCAGGCCGATCGCGGCGCCGACGATCCCGGCGAGCGCGAGGTAGGCGATGCCGAACCGGCGGCGCGAGACGATCGGCGCGGGCTTCGGCCGGGCGAGGGGAGCGGGCTGCTCGCTCACAATGTCGGCCACGTCTCCTCCTTGTGCAGGTCGACCTCGGGCTCCTTCAGTCCGACCGAGTTGAGGAGATCGATCAGCTCGTCCCCGTAGAGCTCCTTGCGGGCGACCAGCTGGTCGGCGATCTTCTCGACCGCGCCCTTGTTCTGGGCGATCAGCTGGTAGGCGTTGACGTACGCCTGCCCGATGATCTGGGCGGCGAGCTGGCGCTTGTCGAAGTCCCGAAGGACGGCGGCGATCGAGTCGTGCTGGAAGTCGCCGCTCGCCCGGTTCATCAGCTGGAGGCCGATCGTCTCGAGGCGCTTGGCGCGCTTCTGCCGTTCCTCCTGGCGCTTCTCGACGCTGCGGCGCGCGGTCGTGTCGATCGGGATCGGGTCGGGCCCCATCCCGGACACGCCGACCATCCAGGCCGCTCGGCCGGTGGCGCTCTGGAGATCGCCCCCGACGCCCGTCGCGTTCTCGCCGTAGAACACCTGCTCCGCGGCGAGTGCGCCGAGCGTCCAGGCCAGCTTCGCCATCTCCTCGCTCTTCCAGGAGCTGAACCGCTCCTCCTTCTCGAGCGCCTGGTGGTGGCCGAGCGAGCCTGCGCGCATCCGGATCGAGATGCGGGTCGACTCGGCGCCCTTGAGGAAGACGTGAGCCGCTGCGGCGTGCCCGGCCTCGTGGATCGCGACCGCGCGGGTCTCCTCGGGGATGTACTCGACGCCCACGGCCGTTCCCGACTCGACCGTCGTCATCGCCTCGATGATGTCCTCGCGTGTGAAGCTCTCGCGGCCGTCGTGGTGCGCACGCGTGAGGGCCATCGAGCAGACCTGCTCGACCATGGCGGGGCTGTAACCGCTCGTGATGCGTGCGAGCTCGTCGCGGGCGCGGTCCGTGTCGAGCTCGGGGTCGTGGCTGACCCGGCCGAGGTACAGGTTGAAGATGTCCTCGCGGTCCTGCTTCGTCGGCGTGCGGAACCACACGTGGCGGCCCATGCGGCCCGGGCGGCGGAGGGCCGGGTCGAGCTGTTCCAGCGGCACGTTCGTCGCCCCGATGAAGTAGATCTGGTTGCCGGCAGGCCGCGCGGGCGGCAGCCGGAGCTCGACCTTGCCGAGGCGGCGCGGCACGACGTACGAGGCGTCCAGGAAGTTGTTGATCCGGTTCGTCCAGAAGCGGCGCCAGAACGGCGGGTTGTCGATGCCGTCCATGGTGACCAGCAGCTGGTTGAGCGCCATCTGGCCCGTGCCACCGAACATTCCGGGGAATGCGCCCTGGTTGACGATTCCGGCGAGGCGCGTGTACCAGCCGGGGTACGGGTACGACCTCGGCTCTCGTTCCGCGAACATCCGGTCGCGCCAGCCGCGTGTCTCGAGGATCAGGTCGCCCGACGAGGTCAGTGCGCCGTACGGCCCGTAGAAGACGTTGTCGTCGAACCGGCCGGTGGTCGCGACCGTCATCGACGGCGCGCCGCCGAGGGAGGCGCGCCGCATCCCGACGGCGTCGATCTCGTCGATGAAGACGATGCACTGGCCGCCCCACTTGGCCGCCAGGCGCTTCGCCTTCCGTGCGAGGAAGCGGACGATCAGGACATCGATCCCGATGAACGTGTTGTGCGTGACGATGAAGTCGTCCGTCACATACAGCTCGTTGGCCGAGTCGAGCTTGATGCACTGCGCCTGCTTCCGGCCGACCTTGTCGATCGAGACGACCCGACGTGAGGGCTCGCGGAGCCGGTTCCAGCTCTCGCGCTTGCGGTCGAGGCGGAACGGGACGCAGTCCGGGGAGAGCGCGATCGTGACCTGGAAGCCCGGCGCGGCCGGACGCTCGCCGTGCACCGGGTGGCGGTACGTCCCGGAGCCGGTCATCCGCTTCCTGGCCGTCCCGCCGAGCGAGCGGACGAGAAAGACGACGTCGTCGGCGAGCGTCGGCGAGCTTGTGGCGAACACGGCCTCGCTGCGCTCGTCGGGCCGAACGTAGCCGTCGGTGTCCATGAGACCGCGAAGCACCTCGAGCCGGGTGGTCCGGCTCGCGTACTTGTACGACCGCGGAACGAACTTGGTGAGTGCGCCGTGGCCGTACAGGCCGAGCCCTTTCAACTCCTCGGTCAACGGGTTCGCACGACGACCGTGCCTCCCTGCGGTGAGGTAGTAGGCGCCCGGCTTGCCTGCGTTCTCCTCCGGCCACATGCCGTCCGGAAGGCGCCCCGCGGCCGCGCCGACGAGCTCGGGCTCGGCGGCGATCAGCGCGGGTGTCGTGGTCGTGAAGCAGCCGTCCCCCAGCAGCATCCCCAGCAGGTACGGATCGACCGGCAGCTTCTGTTCCTCGAAGTCGAGGTTGTCGACGAGCGGGATGTACGGCCTGTTCTGGCGCGAGTCGGTCTCGAGCCTGTTCTTGATGGAGGCGAGGGTCTCGACCCGCCACGGCCGGCGCACGTCCCGCCTGATCTGCCAGAGATGGTCGAGATCGCATTCGGTAGACGAGCCGTCCGAGAAGGTCACGCGGTAGATGTCGCGCTCTCCCTGCGGGAAGACGCCGATCACCCGCGCGGTGCCGCCCTCGGGGTCGACCACCTCGTCGCCGATCCGGATGGCGCCCATCGTCGTCCAGCCGCTCGGGGTGAGGATCTTGGCGTCCAGCGGCTGTGCCTGGGCAAACCCGGAGCCCGGGATCGTGACGAACGGCGAGTTGAAGCCCGTCGCGATCGCCTTCGCCAGCATCGTCTTCCCCGTGCCCGGAGGGCCGTGGAAGAGGAGCCCGCGCTCGCGGCGGCCACCGGCCTTCTCGAACGCCTCGCCCGACTGCCACAGGTTGACGATCCGCCGGACCTCCTCCTTTGCCTCGGCCTGGCCGCGGACGTCCTCGAGCTTGACGCCCCAGTTGGCGTCGCCCGGCTCGAACCCCTTTATCTGCGAGATGCCCATCAGCATCATCGGGCCCATGAAGATCAGGAAGTTGGACATGAAGAGGAACCCGACGAAGATCGCCTGGACCCAGAAGCCGCGGTTGCTGAGGGCGTGCCAGAAGCCGGTACCGAGTGACTTGGCCGTCCCCTGCCAGGTCACGTCGCCGCCGAAGAGCAGCTGGACCAGGAAGACGATGGTGATCGCGGCCAGGATGGTGAGCGCCAGCCGGTAGCGGCTGAGCCAGAACCACGCCCTCCTGCGGTTGACGACGTCCTCCTCCCGGACGCGGGCGTCGTCGACGGCGAAGAGGCTCGGCCACGGGATGAACCGCCGGAAGACCAGGTCGAGCAGGCCCCGGAACGCAAAGACGCCGAACGCCGTTGCGACGATCGCCCAGCCGACGGACAGGTCGGCCGATTTCCACAGATAGACGAAGGCCGCCGGCGCACAGAGCACCGCCACGACCGTTGCCGACCGGCGCAACGCCCGCCACTGGTCGTTCAGCGCCCGCTGCTCCTCAGGCGCCGCCAGCCCGGGTGGTCGCACCGCGTGGTTCGCGGTACTCATCTGGGCAGTGTAGACGCGTGTTCAGGCAACAGAGTTAGCCTTTCGGGGATGCATGCCCACGGCCACGACCACGGCGCGCAGGGCGATCGCAAGCTGCTGATCGGCGCGCTCGTCCTGATCGCGGGGCTGATGGCCGGCGAGATCGCCACCGGCGTGATCGCCGGCTCGCTCGCCCTCCTCGCCGACGCGGGGCACCTGATCTCCGACGCGCTCGCGCTCGCGTTCGCGGTCGTCGCGGCGACGCTCGCCGCCCGGCCGGCGCAGGGCCGCTGGACGTACGGCTTCCGCCGGCTCGAGATCCTCTCCGCGCAGGCGAACGGCCTGATGCTGGCGCTCGTCGGCATCTGGATCGTGTACGGCGCGATCAGGCGGCTGGTTTCGCCGCCCGACGTCCACGGCGGCATCGTCCTGGTCGTCGCGCTCGCCGGGATCGCCGTCAACATCGCCGCCACCGCCCTGCTGGCGCGGGCCAGCCGGGAGAGCCTGAACGTCCGCGGCGCCTTCGTGCACGTCGCCACCGACCTGCTCGCGTTCGTCGGCACCGCCGTCGCCGGCCTGATCGTCCTGCGCACGGGCTGGGACCGGGCGGACCCGATCGCGGGTCTCGTCGTCGCGGCGCTGATGCTCTGGGCGTCGTTCGGCCTGATCCGCGACTCGACGCGCATCTTCCTCGAGACCTCGCCCGGTGACATCGATCCCGAGGAGCTGGCCCGCTCGATCCTGGCCGTTCCCGACGTGCACGAGGTCCACGACCTGCACGTCTGGACGCTGACCAGCGGCTTCCCGGTCGTCTCGGCCCACGTGCTCGTCGCGCCGGGCGCCGACTGCCACGGGCTCCGCCGGCAGCTCGAGCAGCTGCTCGCCGACCAATACGGCCTCGAGCACTCGACGCTTCAGGTCGAGCACGCGCCCGGCACCCTCCAGCTCGGGCCCTCGTACCGCCGCCGCGCGCCGCTCCACCGCTAGATTCCCGCGATGCCCGCCATTACGCTCGACGGCAAGACGGCGATCGTCACCGGCGCCTCCAGCGGGTTCGGCAAGGCGATCGCGGAGGCGCTCCGCAACGCCGGCGTCAGGGTCGCCGTCGGCGCGCGGCGGGTGGAGCTGCTCGAGGGCGACGTCGTCCACGAACTCGACGTCACCGACCCGGCGAGCGCCGGACGCTTCGTCGCCGCCGCGGTCGACGGGCTCGGCGGCGGGGTCGACATCCTCGTCAACAACGCCGGCGGCGCGCTCGGACGGTATCCGTTCTGGGAGTCGAACGAGGACGACGAGGAGTGGATGATCGAGGCGAACGTCCACGGGGTGATGCGGATGACGCGCCTGTGCCTCCCCCACATCCGCGACGGCGGGCACATCGTCAACATGGACTCGATCGCCGGCCGCGGCGCGTACGAGAACGCCGCCGTCTACTGCGCCGTCAAGGCGGCGTCGGCGATGTTCAGCCGGGCGCTCCGCGAGGACCTGCTCGGCCGGCCGATCCGCATCACCGCACTGGCCCCCGGCCTCGCCGAGACGAACTTCTCGCTCGTCCGCTTCAAGGGCGACGAGGAGAAGGCGAAGGCGGTCTACCACGGCGTCGAGCCGCTGACCGCCGAGGACATCGCCGACTGCGTGCTGTTCGCGCTCACCCGGCCGCTGCACGTGAACGTCGACGAGATCGTGGTGAAGGCGCTCGCCCAGTCGAGCGGAGGACGCATCCTTCGCACGCCGTAGGAGCGGGGGTGGCTCTGACGATTCTCGAGGGCTCGACGTTCTGCATCTGCGACGATCGCGGCGACATCGACGAGCGGACCGGCGGCTTCTTCGCGTGCGACACCCGGTTCCTCTCGCGGTTCCGGCTGACGGTGAACGGCGCGCCGCCGCTCCTGCTCTCGTCCGGGAAGGTCGACTACTTCTCGGCGGCGTTCTACCTGCGGAACGCGCCGGTCGGCGGGCTGGCGCAGGATGCGGTCGCGATCGTCCGCGAGCGGTTCGTCTCTGAGGCGATGCAGGAGCGGATCGTCGTCGAGAACGTCAGCACCGACGCGGTCGCGTTCGACCTCGAGATCCACGTCGCCAGCGACTTCGCGGACATCTTCGCCGTCAAGGAGCACGACTTCACGCTCGGCGACCCCGTGCGGGCGCGGCCGCTGCCCGAGCCGGCGCCGGCCGTCTACGACTCGGAGCACGTGCAGTTCGTGCTCGACGACCCGGTCGACAGCGCGCGCACCCAGGTCGCGTTCTCGAAGGCGGGCGAGGCGAACGGCGGGACGATGCGCTACCGCGTCTCGCTCGCGCCGCGGGCCTGCTGGGAGGTGACCACCGACGTCGTCCCGAGCCCGGCGGAGCGCCGGGCGGTCGCCCGGCCGGTCGGCCCCGGCCGCTTCGGCGAGGAGCGCGCGCGCGTCCAGGCGTCGCTCAGCACGTGGCACCTGAGCGTCCCGCGGCTCGACGCCAGCTGGGACGTCCTCGGCCGGACGTTCGCCCGGTCGGTCTCCGATCTCGCGTCGCTGCGCATGCGGGGCGGGAACGACGGCCTCGCGCGGCTTCCCGCGGCCGGCATGCCGTGGTTCATGACCGTGTTCGGCCGCGACACGCTGATCACCTCGTACCAGACGCTCCTCTTCGGCCCCGAGCTCGCCCGCGGGGCGCTCGAGGTGCTCGCCGAGCTGCAGGCGGCCGAGGACGACCCGGCGATCGACGCCGAGCCCGGGAAGATCGTCCACGAGGTCCGGCACGGAAAGGCGGCGAAGGTCTGGTTCGAGCGGTACTACGGCACCGTCGACGCCACGCCGCTGTACCTGGTGCTCCTCTCCGAGGTCTGGCGCTGGACCGGCGACGCCGGGCTCGCGTCGGCGCTGCGCGGGCCGGCGCTGCGGGCGCTCGCGTGGATCGACGAGCACGGCGATCTCGACGGCGACGGTTTCGTCGAGTACCGGCGGCGGACCGAGCGCGGCCTCGAGAACCAGTCGTGGAAGGACTCCGGCGACTCCCAGCGCTTCGCCGACGGGCGCCTCGCCGAGACGCCGATCGCCCCGTGCGAGGTGCAGGGCTACGTCTACGACGCCAAGCGGCGGGTCGCCGAGCTCGCCCGCGACGCCTGGGACGACGCCGCGCTCGCCGACCGGCTCGAGGCCGACGCGGCGGCGCTGCAGCAGCGCTTCGACGAGGCGTTCTGGGTCGAGGCGCGCGGCGGCTACTACGCGCTCGCGCTCGACGGGACGAAGGAGCGCGTCGACTCGATGTGCTCGAACATCGGCCACCTGCTCTGGAGCGGGATCGTCCCGGAGGAGCGGGCCGAGCAGGTCGTCGCGGCGCTGGCCGGCGACGCACTCTCGTCGGGGTGGGGCGTCCGCACCATGTCGACCGACGACGCGGGGTACAGCCCGCTCTCGTACCACAACGGCACCGTGTGGCCCCACGACAACTCCCTGATCGCGGCCGGGCTCGCGCGGTACGGGCGCCGCGACGAGGCGCTCGAGATCGTCCGGCAGATGCTGGACGCCGCCGCGTTCTTCGACTTCCAGCTCCCCGAGGTCTTCGCCGGCCTGCCACGCGGAACGACGCCGTTCCCGATCGCGTACCCGACCGCGGCGCGCCCGCAGGCGTGGGCGGCCGGCACGCCGGTGCTGCTCCTCCGGGTGCTGCTCGGGCTCGAGCCGGACCGCGCGCGCGGCGAGCTCGCGACGACGGTGGACGGGCCGCTCCCCGACTGGGCAGGCTCGCTCAGGCTGTCCGGCGTCCGTGCCTTCGGGCGCGGCTGGGACGTCAGCGTCGAGGACGGCCGCGTGAGCGTAGGGGCGGCGTGAGCGAGCGTCTCAGGATCGCCGTGATCAGCCCGGTGTGGTTCCCGGTGCCGCCGACGGGCTACGGCGGGATCGAGTGGGTCGTGTGGCTCCTCGCCGACGGGCTGGCCGACGCCGGGCACGACGTCACCCTCTTCGCCTCCGGCGACTCGCACACCCGCGCGAAGCTCTCGTCCGTCTTCCCGGTCGCCCCGAGCGAGCGCATCGGCCAGACGCTCCCGGAGCTCCAGCACTGCCTGGCCGCGTACGCGCGGGCCGACGAGTTCGACGTGATCAACGACCACTCCGGCCTTCCGGCCGCCGCGATCGGCGGCCTGCTCGACGCGCCGGTGCTGCACACGATCCACGGGCCGCTCGACGGCGAGGGCGGCGAGATCTACGAGCAGATAGCGCAGGTCGCGCCCGGGATCGGGTTCATCTCGATCTCGATGAACCAACGCGCGCCGAAGCCGCACTTCCCGTGGATCGCCAACTGCCCGAACGCGCTCGACTTCTCGCTCTACCCCGTCCAGCCCCACCGCGGCGAGTACCTGCTCTTCGTCGGCCGCATGAGCCCGGACAAGGGCTGCCATCGCGCGATCGACGTCGCCGTCACCGCCGGGCTGCCGCTGAAGATCGCCGGCAAGAAGCGCGAGCCGCTCGAGCAGCAGTACTTCGACGACTACGTGGCGCCGCACCTGTCCGGCGAGATCCAGTACCTCGGCGAGGTCACGCACGGCGAGAAGGTCGAGCTGCTCCAGGATGCGCGCGCGACGCTGTTCCCGATCGAGTGGGAGGAGCCGTTCGGCCTGGTGATGATCGAGTCGATGGCGTGCGGGACGCCGGTGATCGCCACCCGCAGGGGCGCGGTGCCCGAGGTGATCGAGCACGGGCGGAGCGGGATCATCGTCGACGACTACCGGCTGATGGGGGCCGCGATCGAGGAGGCCGACGCGCTCGACCCGCTCGAGCTCGTGCGCTACGCCGAGCAGCACTTCTCGCCCGAGCGGATGGTCGGGGACTACCTGCGCGCGTACCGCACGATGCTCGACCGCTGAGCGTCCCCGGCCCGCGGGGTGCGTAAGGTTCCGCACATGCCGGTCTGCTCGGCCTGCGGCCAGGAGAACCCCGATTTCGCCAGCTTCTGCCTGGCGTGCGGCACCGCGCTCGCCGACCCCGGCCCCGGCCCGCAGGAGGAGCGCCGGGTGGTCAGCGTCGTCTTCGTCGACCTCGTCGGCTTCACCGCGCGGGCCGAGCGTCTGGACCCCGAGGACGTGCGGGCGATCCTGACGCCGTACCACGACTGCGTCCGGCGCGAGATCCAGTCGTTCGGCGGGGTGGTCGAGAAGTTCATCGGGGACGCGGTGATGGCGGTGTTCGGTGCCCCGACCGCCTTCGGCGACGATGCCGAGCGGGCGTTGCGCGCCGCCCTCGCCGTCCGCGACAGCGTTGCCCAGATGAACGAGCGCGACGCGGATCTCGACCTGCAGCTGCGGATTGCGGTGAACACCGGCGAGGCGCTCGTCACGCTGGGCGCGCGTCCCGAGCTCGGCGAGTCGATGGTCGCCGGGGACGTGGTCAACACCGCCTCCCGGCTGCAGCATGCGGCGCCGGTGAACGGGATCATCGTCGGCGAGGAGACCTACCTGGCGACGCGCAGCGCGATCGTGTTCGAGCCGGGCGAGGAGGTGGTCGCGAAGGGCAAGACGGACTCGCTCCCGACCTGGGTCGCCGTGCGCCCGGCCGTCGAGGCCGGCGAGCGCCGGCTCTCGTCGACGCCGCTGGTCGGCCGCGCCCGCGAGCTGGAGACGCTGCGCGGAATCTGGGAGCGGACCGTCGCCGACCGGCGTCCGCAGCTGGTCACCGTGCTCGGAGCCGCGGGGGTGGGGAAGACGCGGCTGGCGGTGGAGTTCGCCGGCGTGGTGGAGGAGCTCGGCGGGCGACTCGTCCGGGGCCGCTCGCTCCCGTACCGCGACAGCAGCGCGTACGGCGCCTTCGCCGCCCACCTCAAGCAGTTCTGTGCCGTCTTCGAGAGCGACTCCGTCGAGGTCGCCACCGGCAAGCTGCGGGCCGCCGTCGCGGAGGCGCTCGGGCCCGAGTCCGAGACGGTCGCCGGGCACCTCGCGATCCTGCTCGGCCTCGATCCGGAGGGGTCGGTGGAGGACCGCGACACGCTCTTCTTCTCGGTGCGCACGTTCCTGGAGGCCGTCGTCAGCGAGCAGCCGACGGTGCTCGTGTTCGAGGACCTGCACTGGGCCGACTCGGGCCTCCTCGACCTCGTCGACATGCTGGCCGCCCGTCTGCGGGACGTGCCGGTCCTGCTGCTGGTCCTGGCGCGGCCCGAGCTGCTCGACGCGCGGCCGTCCTGGGGCGGCGGCCTGCCCTCGTCCACGGCGCTGCCGCTCGAGCCGCTGGCCGGCGACGACGCGCGCGACCTCGCCGGCCGGCTCCTGTCGCACCAGGTCCTCGCGAACCTGGACGAGCGGGCGGCGCTGTTCGCGGAGACGGCCGAGGGGAACCCGCTCTTCATCGAACAGCTGGCCGCCGCGGCCACCGAGGCGCCTGCCGGCGCGAGCGACGAGCTGCCGACGACGATCCGCGGCATCGTCGCCGCCCGGCTCGACGCGCTGCCGGCCGCGGAGCGGACGGTGCTCCTCGACGCCGCGGTGCAGGGAAAGGTGTTCTGGCGGGGCGCGCTCGCCCGCATGTCGGCCGACGACGATCGCCTCTCCGAGGCTCTCGCCGCGCTGGAGCGCCGCGACCTGATCCGCCGCGAGCGGATCTCGGCCATCCAGGGAGACCACCAGTACACCTTCCAGCACGTGCTCATCCGCGACGTCGCCTACGACCTCCTGCCGCGGGCCAGGCGCCAGGAGCGGCACGAGCAGTGCGCCCGCCACCTGGAGGAGGCGACGGCCGAGGTCGGCGAGGCGGGAGCGGCGCTGGCCCGGCACTGGCGCGACGCCGGGCAGCCGGCCCGCGCGGTGGACTACCTCGTAGCGGCGGGCGAGGCGGCCGAGCGGGGCTGGGCGAAGGACCGGGCGGTCGCGTTCTACCAGGAGGCTCTCGGGCTCGTCCCGGACGACGACGACGTGCGGCGGTCGGCGATCAGGCGGCGGATGGTCGTCGCCCACCAGGCCCTGTTCCACGTGCAGGACGCCCAGATGCTCGGTCTGGGCGGCGGAGAGGAGAGCTAGCCCGGGAAGTCCGCCGGGGTGACGTCACCGGCGATCTCGAGGACGGAGTCGACGACGTGGTCCCCGAGCGCGACGGCGTGCTCTCTGACGACCCCCTCGTCGGGAGCCTCGTAGACGCAGAAGGTCCTGACCACGCCCTCGTTGTCGACAGTGACGTGGCTGTGCTCCCAGACGATCTGCGGGAACTGCTCCTCGGCGATCTCCCTCGAGCGGCGACCGACCACGGGCATCTGGTCCGCATCGACGGAAAACGTCCTGACGATCACGTAGCGGGGCATGGGGGAGGCGGATGGTACAAGGAGTCCGTCACCGTCGCAATCGACCGAAGGAGGCCGCCCCGATGGACCGCGACGAGCTGCGCGCCGTGCAGGCTCCGCTGAAGGAGCGGTATCGGGAGGACGCCGAGGCCGCGCTGATCACGCTGCGGGTGGCGGGTGACCTGGACGGCGTGGCGGTGGCCTGCTCCGTGCAGACGGGGCGGGCGCTGGTGGAGGCCGGCCTGCACCCGGCCAGCGGAGGCGACGGGAGCCTCGCCTGCTCCGGCGACATGCTGCTCGAGGCGCTCGTCGCGTGCGCGGGGGTGACGCTTCGCTCCGTCGCCGTCAACCGCGACATCCCGGTGACCGGCGGGCGCGTGACCGCGGAGGGCGATCTCGACTTCCGCGGCACGATGGGCGTCGACCGCGAGGCGTCGGTCGGCTTCCGGTCGATCCGCCTGCGCTTCGAGCTCGAGTCGTCGGCCGCGCCGGAGGAGCTCGAATCGCTGCTCGCGCTGACCGAGCGCTACTGCGTCGTCTATCAGACCCTCGCCGGCGGCGTCCCGGTCGAGATCTCCCACCGCGTCGCTCCGGCGGCGGCTGGCTAGCATGGTCACGATGTCCACCGAGCCGCTCCGCGCACTCCTGGCCGAGGCATTCCCGGACGCGTCCGAGCTCGAGGTCCAGGACCGGACGGGCACGGGCGACCACTTCCAGGTGACGGTCGCGAGCCCGCGGTTCGACGGGCTCTCGCTGCTCGACCAGCACCGGCTCGTCAACGAGGCGCTCGCCGCGCCGCTCGCGGACGGCACAATCCATGAGTTGCGGATCAAGACGAAAGGGGCGGGATGAGCGATCTGGGCTCGAACATCCGGCGGGTGATCGAGGGCGAGGAGGTCGCCCTCTTCATGAAGGGCACGCCGCAGATGGTCATGTGCGGCAACTCGATGCGTGCGCTCGAGGCGCTCCGTCGCGCCGGCGCCCCGGTCACCGCGGTCGACGTGCTGCCGGACCCGGCGATCCGGCAGGAGCTGTCCGCCCAGTCCGGCTGGCCGACGATCCCCCAGGTCTTCGTCGCCGGCGAGCTGATCGGCGGCGCCGACATCGTCGAGGAGCTGGAGGCGTCCGGCGACCTCGAGCGGACGCTCGAGGAGAAGCTCGGCCCGGGCTACCGGGACGTTCGGGAGGAGAAGACCCTGATCGTCACGTCCTTCGCAGCTCCCTGACGTCGCGCACCGCGAACACGGGCAGGGTCGCGGCGACGATCAGCCCTGCCGCGCCGTAGAGCGTCGCGCTCGTCCCGGCTGCGTCGGCGAGCGGGCCGATCACGGCGAGACCGATCGGGACGAGGCAGATCGACCCGAGCGCGTCGTAGGCGTAGACCCGCGACAGCATGTGCCCGGCGATCTGCTGCTGCATGGTCGTGTCCCAGCAGACGGCGAAGACCTCGAGCCCGAACCCGGAGACGAATGCCGCCGCGGCGACCGCGGCCGCCGGGGCGGGCGGGGCGAGGAGCGCCAGCGGCAGGGCGAGCACGAGCGTGGCGAACGTGGCGAGCAGCAGCATCCGTTGCGGCCGGGCCCGCAGCATCACGATGCCGCCCAGGATCAGGCCGGCCGACTCGCAGGCAAGGATGGCGCCCCAGGCGCCGGCGCCGCCGAAGTGGGCCTTCGACTGCACCGGCCCGAGCACCTGGATCGCGCCGACGAAGGCCGCGTTCAGGAACGAGAACTGGATCACGATCGACCACAGCCACGCCCGGGAGCGGAACGCGTCCCAGCCTTCGCCGAGCTCGCGCAGGAAGTTGGCCGCCTGCTCGCGCACGACCGCCGGCAGGCGCATCACCGAGGTGAAGAGGGCGGCCGCAGCGAAGCTCCCCGCGTCGATCGCGATCGCCCACCCGGGGCTGGTCGCCGCGACCAGGATGCCGCCGAGCGCCGCGCCGAGGACGTTGGTCGTATTCAGCGCGAGGCGCAGCAGGGCGTTCGCCTGCTGGATCATCGTCGACGGGACCGTCTGCGGGACGATCCCCTGCGAGGCGGGGAAGAAGAAGGCGGACGAGACGCCGTTCACGGCGCCCAGGACGAGCAGCTGCCAGAGGCGGGCATGGCCGGCGAGGAGCAGCCCGGCGACTGTGCCCTGCGTCGCCATGCTCAGCATGTTCGACCAGACCATCACGGCGTGCCTGGGCAGGCGGTCGGCGATGATCCCGCCCACGAGGATGAACGCGGCCTGCGGCAGCGACCGCGCCGCGAGCACCACGCCGAGCTCCGTGCGCGATCCGTGCAGCGTGTCGAGGACCGCGAACGCCAGCCCGATCGGGGCCATCGCGCTGCCGAGGAAGGAGGCGGCGCGCGCGGCGTAGAGCAGCCGGAACTCGCGCTCGGCGAGCGGACCTAGCCTGCTGCTTCCGACTTCTTGTCCCAGTAGCGCTTCATCCCGACGTAGGACTGCCAGAGCGGGGCCGCCCGCTCCCAGTACCGGGCCTCGTCCCCGACCGCCGCCTCGAGGTCGCGTCTCGCGGCCGCGACCCACGCCTCCTCGTCCAGGCCCTGGCGGCCGCGCTCGGCCCAGACGTCGAGCTGCTCGCGGGCGATCGCGAGGTGCTCGGAGGGAGAGTCGACGACACCGAAGTGGATCAGCGCGATCCGGGCGGGCTGCCGCCGCTCGATCTCCTCGAACGTCCGGAACCACGCCTCCACGTCCAGCTCCGGCGGAGGGCAGACGGGCATCACGTAGCGGCCGGGCTGGATCCGGACGCCGGCGGCGTCGCCCGCGTACAGGGTGCCGTCCTCGTGCAGGTAGCAGACGTGGTGGGCCGCGTGGCCGGGGGAGGGGAAGCAGTCGAGGCCGGCCACGCGCGGGCCGGCGATCTCGATGTTCCCGGCCGGGACGGGCGCCAGCTCTCCCCACAGGGCGTCGAACGCCTCGCCGTAGAGCCTGCGGGCGCTGGCCTCCAGCCGCTCCGGGTCGGCGACGTGCGGCGCGCCGATCTCGGATACGTGCACCCGGAGCTCCGGGTGCTCCCGCACGATCGTCCCGGCGGCGCCGGCGTGGTCGAGGTGGATGTGGGAGAGGAGCAGGTGGCGGATGTCGGTGAGCGCCACACCGCGGTCGGCGAGCGCGGCCTTCAGGGTCGGCAGGCAGCTCGTCGGCCCGCAGTCGTGCAGCGCGAGGCCGTCAGCGGTCTCGAGCAGGTAGCACGCGACGACGCGCTCGTCCTGGTGGTGAAGATCGATCAGATCGGGGCCGGCGATGTCCTGATTCTCCCGAAGCCCCGGACGGCGTCGTGGACGAACCGTTGCGCAATCGTTCCACCTTCGGTCTCAGACACTTGGCCATGGCCCTCGGAGACCTCTGTGGACGAGGTGTCGCTCAATCGTTTCACCCCGAGTCTCAGAGACCGGGCCATGGCTCTCGGAGACCTCTGTGGAGGAGGTGTTGCTCAATTGTTCGACCCCAGTCTCAGAGACTGGGTCATGGCTGTCGGAGACCTCTGTGGAGGAGGTGTTGCTCAATCGTTTTACCCCCGGTCTCAGAGACTGGGTCATGGCTCTCGGAGACCGGTCCGATCGGGCCTTGTCGGGCCGGGCCCTGTTCCGGCCGGTGGGATCTGCCTCCGGCCGGGGGCGTTGCCGCTAGGCGCGGGCGGGGGTGCGGACGAGCGCTGCTTCGAGGTCGGCGACGAGGTCGGCGGCCGACTCGATCCCGACCGAGAGGCGCACGAGGTTGGGCGGCGCGGCGAAGGGCGCATCAGCCGTCGACGCGTGCGTCATCGCGGCCGGGACCTCGATCAGGCTCTCTACGCCGCCGAGGCTCTCGGCCAGCTTCCAGATCTGCGTCCGCCCGACGAGCGCGACCGCGTCCTCCATGCTCGGCGCGAGGAACGAGACCATCCCGCCGAAGCCCGACATCTGGCGCGCGGCGAGCTCGTGGCCCGGGTGGCCGGGCAGGCCGGGGTAGAGGACGGTCTCGACGGCCGGATGCCCGTCGAGGAACGCGGCGACCGCCGCGGCGTTCTCGCAGTGGCGCTGCATCCGCAGGGCGAGCGTCTTCAGCCCGCGCAGCACGAGCCACGAGTCGAACGGGCCGGGCACGGCGCCGAGCGAGTTCTGGAGGAAGGCGAGGCGCTCCGCGACCGTCGGGTCGTTCGTGGCCGCGAAGCCGCCGACCAGGTCGGAGTGGCCGCCGAGGTACTTCGTGGTCGAGTGGACGACGATGTCGGCGCCGAGCTCGAGCGGGCGCTGGAGGTAGGGGGTGGCGAACGTGTTGTCGACCGCGACCACGGCGCCGGCCGCGTGCGCCGCCTCCGCGACTGCCCGGATGTCGACGACGTTCAGAAGCGGGTTGGTCGGAGACTCGAGCCAGACGAGCCTCGTCCGGTCGTCGATCGCGCCGACGACGGCGTCGTGCGCCGCGAACTCGAACGCGTAGCCCTTCGGCTCGTACACCTTCGAGAACAGCCGGTACGTGCCGCCGTAGACGTCGTTGACCGCGACGATGCGGTCGCCGGGAGACACGAGGTGCATGACCGTCGTCGTCGCGCCCATCCCGGACGAGAACCCGAAGCCGAACTCGGCGCTCTCGAGCGACGCGAGGCATGTCTCGAGCGCGCGACGCGTCGGGTTGGCCGTGCGCGAGTAGTCGTAGCCCTTGTGTTCGCCGACCGCGTCCTGGACGTAGGTCGAGGTCTGGTAGATCGGGACGGTGACAGCGCCCGTGGCGGGATCCGGCTCCTGCCCCTCGTGGATGGCGCGCGTCTCGAAGTCCATCACGCGATCCTAGATGACCGATCGGCACTTCCCGCAGCCACGGATGGGGGCCTGCACGCGGCGCATTGCGGCCGCCTCGCCCGGCGCCAAGGCTTCATCCAGCCTTGCCACAGGTCGAGTCGACCACACTGCCTGGTGCATGCCCTCCCCACGGCCACGGGAATCACCGGTCGGTCATCGCGGCTCCGAGCCAGCGGGCGAGGCCGCGAAGCGGCCGGTCGAGCGAGAACGGCCGCACGCCGTCCTCCCACCACACGCCGCGCACGCGCAGCTCGCCCGCCCTGCGGTCGTGGACGGGCTCGATCCGGCCGACGATCCGGTCGCCGCGCAGGATCGGCAGCACGTAGTAGCCGTACACGCGCTTCGCCGCCGGCACGTACATCTCCAGCCGGTAGAAGAAGCCCCAGAGCGCCTCGGCCCGGGCGCGGTCGTGGACGAGGCGGTCGAACGGGGAGAGGAACGTCGTCCGCCCCGGCGGCACCGGCTCGTCGCTCGCGTCGGGGTGCGCGAGCAGCCTGCCCCGCTCGAGTACGACGCCCTGCGTCCGCCGGCGCCGCTCGACGATCCGCGCCTCCGCCTCCTTCCAGCTGATCCGCTCGACCTCGGGGTAGACCCGCCCCGCCAGGTCCCAGAGGCGCTGGGTGCCCTGCCGCCCGGCGACCGCCACCTCGCCGCGGTGGGCGAGGAGCTCCAGCATCAGCGCCATCTTCCGGCCGCCCCACCAGCGGTGGCCCTCCCGCCGGAAGCCGGCGTGATCCTCGATGTCGCGGGAGAGGAGCGGGCCGCGGCGCTCGAGCTCGCGCAGCACGTAGCGGCGGAACCCGGCGTTCTCGCGCAGGAAGTCCGCCACCCACCGGTCGCGCGCGCTGCCGCCCGGCCGCCGCCGCATCCGTGCACGCAGCACCGGCAGCCACTCGGCCGGATAGAGGAAGGCGTCGAACTCGACCAGGTCGCGCGTCTCCCAGACGAGGCGGTCGAGCTCTCCGCGGTCGTACCTCCCGAGCCGGCTCCAGAGCACGAGGTACTGCGGCGGCGCGACCGTCGCGATCGGGTCGAGCTGGAGGAACCCGAGCCGGCGCACGGTCCCGAGCACGTCCGTTGCCGAGCCGTCGAGCAGCTGTGCGCGCACCGCGATGCGGCGCGCCTCCTGCACCGAGACGGGCCTCACCGGGCGACGGTATCGAGACCGAGCGCGCCGGCGAGGCGCCGGAGCGCCCGGTCGAGCGCCGCCTCGAGTGCTTCGGACCGCCGCACCTTCGGCTCGAGGTGGAAGGCGCGGACGCGCAGCACTCCCTCGGCGCGGTCCGACTTGAGGTCGGCGCGGCCGACGAGCCGGTCGTGCAGGAGGAACGGCAGGACGTAGTAGCCGAACACTCGCTGCGGGGCGGGCTTGTACACCTCGATCACGTGCGTGAAGCCGAAGACGCGCTCGAGGAACGCGCGGTCCCAGACGAGGTTGTCGAACGGGCAGACCAGCACGCCTCCCCGCGGCGCCCCGTCGACCTCGGCGTCCGCGGGCACGACCACCGGCGGGCCGCGGTCGTCGACCGCGACCCGGCGCACGAGGCCCTCGTCGCGGAGCGCGTCCACGATCGGCCGCATCGCCCTGGCGCCGCCCTGGAAGCGGCAGTGCTCGGCGATGCCCGACTCGGTCAGCGCGCCGCGGGCCCGTACCGCCCGCAGCACGTAGCCGCGGCGGAACTCCTCCTCCGTCGGCGTCGGCGCGTCGAGCTGCTCGCGGGGGATCACCCGCTCCGGCAGGTCGTACAGCCGCTGGAACCCGTCGCGGCCCGCGACCGCGATGTCGCCGGCCGCGAACAGGTCCTCGAGGATCCGCTTCTCGGGCTTCCAGTTCCACATCCCCCCTCCGCCGCCGCCCTCGAAGAAGCGCGTCGGCAGCGCGCCGTGCTCGCGGATCGCGTCGAGAACGTGCTTCTTCACCGCCGGGTCGTGGTCGTGCTTGCGCCCCCACCAGTGGTGCTCGCGAAGGTGCACCATCCGGCGCTTGAAGAGCGGGTAGTCCTCGATCGGCAGCAGGCAGGCCTCGTGCGCCCAGTACTCGAAGATCCGGCCTGCCTTCAGCAGCTTCGACACGGCCGGCTCCGGGTAGGCGCCGATGCGCGCGGACAGCGTCAGCCGGTGGGCGCGGCCGACGGTCGAGATCGAGTCGAGCTGGACGCAGCCGAGCCGATGGATCGCCGCGGCCACGTCGGCGGCCTTCCCCCGCCGGAACCTGGTCGCGTAGCCCTGGTGCGCGACGACGTACCGGCGCAGCTGCGCGACCGAGACGCTCTCCACCGGTGGGGCCTACGCCTCGAGCGGCACGTAGCCCGGGACGGCCGCGACCCGGTCGATCCACGCCTGCACGTTCGGGTACTGCCCGAGGTCGAAGTCGCCCTCGTCGGCGACATGGGTGTACGCGTACACGGAGATGTCCGCGATCGTGAAGCCGTCGCCGACGAGCCACTCCCGGCCGCCGAGGTGGCCGTCGATCGCGGCGAGCGCGCGGTTCCCGCCGCGCCACTTCGACTCGAGCTCGGCCCGGTGCTTCTCCCGCTCGCCGAGGAGCGTGACCATGAAGCGGGCGACCGCGATCGCGGGCTCGACCTCGTACTGCTCGAAGAACATCCACTGGAGGCAGCGCGCGCGCTCGAGTGCGTCGGCGGGGACGTACGGGGTGCCGTCCGCGAGGTACCAGAGGATCGCGTTCGACTCGGCCAGGAAGCGGCCGTCGTCGAGCTCGAGCGTCGGGACGCGAAGCGCGGGGTTCTTGCCGCCGAGCACCTCGGGCCGGTTCGACCGGTCGAACACGTCGACCTCGATCCGCTCGTAGTCGATCCCGCGCAGGGCGAGGATCTGGCGCACCTTCCAGCAGTTCCCGGAGAGCTGCGAGTTGTACAGCCGCACGGCCTTACGAACGCCGGTACCGGTCGAACACTTCCCCCGCCATCGGCATCGCCGCCTCGCGGGTGACCCGGTCGAGCTCGTCCAGGTCGAACGGCACGCGGTGGAACTCCACCGACCGGGCCTCGACGATCGCGTACGACGCCCACGGGTCGAAGCGGAAGTCGTCGTCGGGCTGCAGGTGGTCGTAGCCGATCCCGACGCTGCCGGGGTTGACGTACCAGCCGGAGCCGACGCGGCGGAGCTGCGGCACGTGGACGTGGCCGCCGGCCAGGAGGTCGGCGCCGGCGAACGGGCCGGGCGGATCCTCGGGCAGGACGACCTCGTCGTAGTCGCCCGGCGACCCGTGGAAGCAGAGGAGACGGAACCCGTCGACGTCCAGCTCGACCGTCGGCTCGAACGAGCGCAGGTAGTCGAGGTGCTCCGCCGAGAGCCTCGCCAGCGTCCAGTCGCGCTGCACGAGGTGGCGCTCGGTCGGCTCCTCCTTCGACGCGTGCGGGTCGAGGAGGAACGCGTCGGAGTTGCCCATCACCGTCCGCGCCCCGGCGGCACGGACGAGGTCGAGGCACTCGACCGGCTGCGGCCCGCCCTGGGCGACGTCGCCGAGCGAGACGATCGCGTCGACGTCGCGGGCGACGAGGTCGTCGAGCGCGGCGCGCAGCCCGACGGCGTTCCCGTGCGCGTCGGAGATCAGCGCGACGCGGGTCAGCGGCGGTGCGCCAGGTACTCGAGCAGGTCGGAGCGCGTCAGCACGGCCTGCGGCCTGCCCTCCCGCGTGACGACGACCGCCTGGTTGCGCTCGCGCAGGTCCGAGAAGACGTCGTCGACCGAGTCGTGCAGCTCGACGGCGGCGAGGGGCGGCTGCATCGCTGCGGCCACATCCTCGCCGAGCGCGTCCGGGTTGCGGAAGATCCGGTCGAGGAGCGTCCGCTCGTTCAGCGAGCCGATCACGTCGGCCAGCGACTCCGCCGGCGTGTGGCGGACGACCGGCACCTGCGAGATCCCGTAGCGCTGCATCAGCTCGATCGCGGCGCCGAGCTTCTGGTGCGGCTGGCAGGTGATCAGGTCGGGGACGCCATCGTCGGCGTGCTTGAACGCGAGCACCTGCTCGACCGTGTCGGGCCCGCCGTGGCGCTCGAGGAAGCCGTGCTCGAGCATCCAGTTGTCGTCGAAGACCTTCGAGAGGTAGCCACGGCCGCCGTCGGGGATCGTGGTCAGGATCGTCGTCCCGGGGCCGTACCGCCTCGCCACCTCGAGCATCGCGAACACCGACGTGCCGCCCGAGCCGCCGGCGAGGATCCCCTCCTCCCGCGCCAGCCGCCGTGTCGTCAGGAACGTGTCGCGGTCGGAGACGCGCACGTACTCGTCGACCACCGACGGGTCGAAGCTCGCCGGCCAACCGTCCTTGCCGATCCCCTCGACCAGGTACGGGTGGACGGGGCCGCCGGAGTAGATCGAGCCCTCCGGGTCGGCGCCGACGACGAGGAGGTCGGGCTTCTGCTCCTTGAGGTACCGCGCGGTGCCGGTGATCGACCCGCCGGTGCCGACGCTGATCACGAGCACGTCGAGCTCGTCGCCGACCTGCTCCCAGATCTCCGGGCCGGTCGTCCGGTAGTGCGCGTCCGGGTTGCCCTGGTTCGAGTACTGGTCCGGCTTGTAGGCGCCGGGGATCTCCTCGGCGAGCCGGTCGGAGACCAGGTAGTAGCTCTCCGGCGAGTCGGCGTCGACGGCGGTGGGGCAGATGACGACGTCCGCGCCGAACGCGCGCAGCAGCGCGATCTTCTCCGGGGCGACCTTGTCGGGGACGACGAAGATCATCTTGTAGCCCTTGATCGCGGCCGCGAGCGCGAGGCCGACGCCCGTGTTGCCCGAGGTCGGCTCGACGATCGTCCCGCCCGGCCGCAGCTTCCCGGTGCGCTCGGCCTCCTCGATCATGCTCAGCGCGATCCGGTCCTTGTTCGAGCCGCCCGGGTTCAGGTACTCGAGCTTGGCCAGCAGGGTCGGGCCGAGCTCGCGGCCGATCTTCTGGAGGCGGACGACCGGCGTTCCGCCGATCAGGTCGAGCAGCGTCGGAAACTCGCGCGGCACGCGCGATCGATCCTATCCGCGCTCGACGTGCTCGAGGAAGCCCGCGACGACCTCGCGGTAGCGCACGGGCCGCTCGGCGAACTGCATGTGCGACGCGTCCTCGAAGGAGACGAGCTCGGAGTTCTTGATGCCGGCGTTCAGCGTCTGGGCCTGGACGGGCGTGAACTCGTCGTGCGCGCCGGTGGTGATCATGGTCGGCACGTCGATCTCGCCGAGGCGGCCGGTGATGTCCCAGGTCTTCAGCGTCCCGGTGATCACGAACTCGTTGGGGCCCTGCATGGTCAGGTAGACCTCGGGGTGCTCGGCGAGGCCCGCGAACGTGCGCTGCACGTAGTCCGGGAACGGGTCGACCCGGCAGACGTGCCGCTTGTAGAAGACCATCGTGGCGGCCTCGTACTCGGGCGACTCCATCCGGCCGGCGGCCTCCTCCTCGTCGAGGACCTGCCGGATCGCCTCGGGGAGCGCCCGGCGCAGACGGCCGGTCTCGGCCTCCCAGACGGGGATGCTCGGCGGCGACGAGGAGAGGACGAGGCTCGCCAGGCCGACGGGCTGGGTCAGCGCGTACTCCATCGCCAGCATGCCGCCCCAGGACGAGCCGAACAGGTGGATGTGGTCGAGGCCGAGCGCGTCGCGGACGGCCTGCACCTCGCGCACGAACAGGTCGACCGTCCAGAAGTCGGCCGGCTTCGTCTCCGTCCACGACCTGCCGCAGCCGATCTGGTCGTAGAAGACGACGCGGCGGCCCGTCTCGGCGAGCTCCGCGAGCGGCTCGAGGTAGTCGTGCGGCGCTCCGGGGCCGCCGTGAAGGCAGACGAGCGGCAGCTTGCCCGGCTCTTCGCCGTCGCCGACGATTCGGTACCAGGTCTCGCCGCCCTCGTAGGGGATGGTCCCTTCGGTGCTCACGGGCCGGAGTCTAGGAGGCTCGCGATCTGCGCGGGGGTCATGTTGCCGCCGCTGGCGATCAGGCCGACCTTCCGCCCGGCGAGGTCGAGCTTCAGGGCGGCGGCGAGCGGCGCCGCGCCGGCCGGCTCGATCAGGTTCCGCGTGCGCTCCAGCATGTGCCGGGTGGCGTCGCGGAGCTCGTCCTCGGACACGAGCACGAAGTCGTCGAGGCGCTCGCGGAGGATCTCCTGCGGCAGCTCGAAGCCGACGCGGGTCGCCAGCCCCTCGGCAGCTGTGCGCATCTCGTCCTCCCGGATGCCGCCCTCCTTCCACGACCGGTAGGCGGCCGGGGCCGCGTCCGACTGGACCCCGATCACGCGCAGCCCGGGCCGCATCCCCGCGGCCGCGATGCAGGCGCCGGCGGCGCCACTGCCGCCGCCGATCGGGACGATCAGCACGTCGAGGTCGGGCTGCCGCTCGAGCGTCTCGAGCGTGTGCGTGCCAACGCCGGCGATCAGGTCGGGCTCGTTCCCCGAGTGGACGTACCGGTAGCCGTGCTCCCGGGCGAGCGCTTCGCAGTGCTCCCGGGCCTCGTCGAAGTCGCGGCCGTGCTCGACGATCTC
>Ga0070741_10004803_pt1 | contig 31094 bp, 32 predicted proteins | sample Coa_R1_4_FD_66440 | JGI IMG/M metagenome (GOLD analysis project Ga0070741, IMG submission 66440) | Surface soil microbial communities from Centralia Pennsylvania, which are recovering from an underground coalmine fire - Coalmine... | ecosystem: Environmental > Terrestrial > Soil > Unclassified ... | reverse complement strand
AAGATCCTGTTCACGCTGATGATCATCGCCCTGTACGCCTTCGGGGCCAACATCCCCTGCCCGGGCATCAGCCTCTCCCAGGTCCAGACCCTGCACAACGAGGCCAAGGCGGCCGGCGTGCTCGGCTTCCTCAACCTGTTCTCCGGTGGCGCCCTGACCCGCTTCGCCGTGTTCGGGCTGGGGATCATGCCTTACATCACCAGCTCGATCATCATCCAGCTGCTGATGGTGGTGATCCCGAAGCTGGAGCAGTGGCGCGACGAGGGCGCCGTCGGCCAGAAGAAACTGACACAGGCCACCCGCTACATGACCGTGGCGCTGGCGCTGCTGCAGTCCACCGGGCTGGCGTACGTGTTCGGCAAGGGCGGGACCAACGCCCTGCTGGGGACCACGGGCCAGAACATCATCCTGCTCAAGCACTTCAACGTCCCGACCGTGCTCATGGTCGTGATGACGATGACGGCCGGGACCGCCGTCGTCATGTGGCTCGGCGAGACCATCACCCAGCGCGGCATCGGTCAGGGCATGTCGATCCTGATCTTCGCCAACGTGGTGTCGACCCTGCCGTCGACGCTGTCGAACATCCGGGCCGAGGGCGGCGACGCCAAGTTCACGATCATCATCCTGGTGGTGCTGGCGCTGCTGGTCGCCATCGTGTTCATGGAGCTGGGGCAACGGAGGATCCCCGTCCAGTTCGCCAAACGGGTCGTCGGCCGCCGGATGTACGGCGGCCAGAGCACCTACATCCCGTTGAAGGTGAACCAGGCGGGCGTCATCCCGATCATCTTCGCCAGCTCCGTGCTGTACCTGCCGGCGCTGCTGTCGAACATCATCCCGAACGGGTCGTTCCAGAACATCGTCAACAAGTACTTCCTGACGCCGACCAACCTGGTCTACATCACGATGTACGGCATCCTGATCATCGCCTTCACGTACTTCTACACGGCGATCTCGTTCGACCCGCACCAGCAAGCTGACATCATCCGCAAACAGGGTGGCTACATCCCCGGCTACCGGCCCGGGCCGCCCACCGAGCGCTACCTGACCCAGATCCTCAACCGGATCACCCTGCCGGGCTCGCTGTTCCTCGCCTTCGTCGCGCTGTTGCCGACCCTGTTGCTGTCGTTGTGGCACATCAAACAGGCCGGCGCGTTCTTCGGCACCACCCTGCTCATCGCCGTGGGGGTCGCCCTCGAGACGATGCGGCAGGTGGACAGCCAGCTCATGATGCGGAACTACGACACCTTCCTGAGCAAGTAGCCCACCGGTGACGCCCGCCGTCCGACTGGTCCTCCTCGGGAAGCAGGGGGCCGGCAAGGGGACGCAATGCGTCCGCTTGTCCCGCCACTACGTCGTGCCCCATATCTCGACGGGGGACATGCTGCGGTCGGCGTCGCGGTCGGGCACGGAGTTCGGGCGCGAGGTGGCCGAGTACATGCGCCTCGGGGAGCTCGTACCCGACGACGTGATGATCAAGGTGGTCGAGCACCGGCTGGACCAGCACGACACGCGGAACCGGGGGTTCATCCTCGACGGCTTCCCCCGGACGGTGCACCAGGCCGAGGCGCTCGAGGAGCTGCTGGCCCCGGACGGGCTGGACCTGGTGCTCGACCTCGAGGTGCCGACGGAGGTGGTCCTCGAGCGGCTGGCGTCCAGGCGGGTGTGCACCGTGTGCGGGACGATCTTCGGGCTCGACAACCCGCCGCGGTGGCGCAACATCTGCGACAGCTGCGGCGGGGAGCTGGCCCAGCGGGAGGACGACACCGAGGACTCGATCCGCCGCCGGCTCGAGCTGTACGCCAGCTCGACGGAGCCGCTCATCAACTGGTACCTCGAGCGGGGCAAGCTGGCCGCCGTCGACGGGCTGGGGATGGCCGAGCGGGTGACCAGCCGGCTGATCCGGGCGATCGACAACCGCCGCCACCGGACGCCGCAGTACCCCGGGTAGGGGCGGGGGCGCGCGGGGGCGCGCGGCGCGGTCGCCCGCGGTCCCGGGTCCCGGGTCCCGGGCCTGGGGCCTCGGGCCTGGCGGCCTGGGGCCTGGCGGCCTGGGGCCTGGCGGCCTGGGGCCTGGCGGCCTGGGGCCTGGCGGCCAAAAATCAGAACGCCGTTTCGGTTGAGCGCTGGTGGTCGACGCGAATCGGTCAAATCGGGGTGAACCTGGCACGACGTCGACCACCAGCACTCAAGCGCGTTCGCCCGGTGCGCGGCGAGCGGCGGCGCGAAGCGGAGGACGGGCACGCGGCGGGTTGAACGGGCAGGACGGGGGGGACCGCCGGCGGGACGCCGGGACCGCCGACGGGACGCCGGGCCGGCGCGGGGCGGCGTCCGGCGGGGTGGCGTGGCCCGCGGCCTCTGGCGGGACCGAGCAAGTCGAGGTACGATGGTCGGTCGCCTTGACGGCGTGCGGTCTCGCGCGCCGGGGGCGGCCCCCGTTCCGCCCAGACCTGTGGAGGTCCACCTGCCGAAGCCGAAGGAAGACGCGATCGTGATGGAGGGAGAGGTCGTCGAACCGCTCCCCAACGCCATGTTCAAGGTCCGCCTCGAGAACGGCCACGAAGTACTGGCCCACTCGTCGGGGAAGATGCGGATGAACCGCATCCGGATCCTCCCCGGAGATCGCGTGCAGGTGGAGATCACGCCCTACGACCTCACCCGAGGCCGCATCACCTACCGCTACCGCTAGCCCCGGCGCCGGGGAACTGCCCCCCAGGCCGGCACTCGGCCCCGCCAGCCAGCGGGGCACCGGGCCCCCACCGAGCGGGGCCCACCACACACGAACGACACACCCACGAACGACGAGAAGGAACGCATGAAGGTCAGGCCCAGCGTCAAGCCCATGTGCGAGCACTGCAAGGTCATCCGCCGGCGCCGGGTGGTGCGCGTCATCTGCACCAACCCGAAGCACAAGCAGCGCCAGGGCTGAGGAGGCACCGTGGCACGTATCGCCGGCGTTGACATCCCCCGCGAGAAGCGGGTGGAGATCTCGCTCACCTACATCTTCGGTGTCGGCAGGACGACCTCCAACCGGGTCCTGTCCGCAACCGGCATCGACCCCAACACCCGCGTCCGCGACCTGACCGATGACGAGATCGGCCGCCTGCGCACCTGGATCGACGCCAACCTGAAGGTCGAGGGCGACCTCAAGCGCGACATCTCCCAGGACATCAAGCGGAAGATGGAGATCGGCTCCTACCAGGGCATCCGCCACCGCAAGGGGCTGCCCGTCCGCGGCCAGCGCACCCGCACGAACGCCCGCACCCGCAAGGGCCCGAAGCGCACCGTCGCCGGGAAGAAGAAGGTGCGTAAGTAATGCCCAAGCCCAAGCCGGGCGGCCGCCGCCCCCGCAAGCGCGAACGCAAGAACGTGGCCGTCGGCGTCGCCCACATCAAGAGCTCGTTCAACAACACGATCGTCGCCATCACCGACCCCGAGGGCAACGTCATCTCGTGGGCCTCGGCGGGCAACGTCGGGTTCAAGGGCAGCCGCAAGAGCACGCCGTTCGCCGCCCAGCTGGCGGCCGAGAAGGCGGCGAAGGCGGCGATGGAGCACGGCATGCGCAAGGTCGACGTGCTGGTCAAGGGCCCGGGGTCGGGCCGGGAGACCGCCATCCGCAGCCTGCAGAACTCCGGCCTCGAAGTCTCCGGCATCAAAGACGTCACCCCCATCCCCCACAACGGCTGCCGGCCGAAGAAGCGCAGGAGGGTCTGATGGCGCGCTACACCGGCCCCGTCTGCCGCCTGTGCCGGCGGGAGAAGATGAAGCTGTTCCTGAAGGGCCCGAAGTGCGACTCGATGAAGTGCCCGATCGAGCGCCGGCCCTACCCCCCGGGCGTGCACGGCCGCGACGGCCACATGCGCACCAAGGAGTACGAGCTCCAGCTCCGGGAGAAGCAGAAGGCCCGCCGCGTCTACGGCCTGCTCGAAAAGCAGTTCCGCAACCTCTACGAAGAGGCCAACCGGGCCGACGGCGTGACCGGCGAGGTGCTGCTGCGCTACCTCGAGCTGCGCCTCGACAACATCGCCTTCCGGGCCGGGTGGGGCGCCAGCCGCGCCCAGGCCCGCCAGCTCGTGCGCCACGGCCACGTGCAGGTCAACGGCAAGCGGGTCACCATCCCCAGTTTCCGCGCCCGCAAGGGCGACGTCGTCACCCTGAAGGAACGGGCGCGCGGGTTCATCGTCGTGCGCCACAACCTCGACACGCTCGACCGCCAGCTCCCCCCCTGGCTCGACGGCGGCGGTGAGGGGTTCGAAGTGACGGTCCGCGACCTGCCGCTGCGCGAGCAGATCGACGTGCCCGTCCACGAGCAGCTCATCGTCGAGCTCTACAGCAAGTAAGGAGTACCCCCCATGCTCATCATCCAGCGGCCGACGGTCGAGCCCATCGACGAGGAAGAGGGCAACCGCCAGCGGTTCGCCATCGGCCCCCTCGAGCCCGGCTTCGGCTACACGCTGGGCAACTCCCTGCGCCGGACGCTCCTGTCGTCCATCCCGGGCGCGGCCGTCACGCAGGTGCGCTTCGACGACGCCCTGCACGAGTTCACGACCATCTCCGGGGTGAAGGAAGACGTCACCGACATCATCCTCAACCTGAAGGACCTCGTGCTGCGCGTCGACACCGATGACCCGGTGACGTTGCGCCTCGACGTGCGCGGCCCCGCGACGGTCACCGCCGGCAGCCTGCAGGCCACGGCGGAGGTCGAGGTGCTCAACCCCGACCTGCACATCGCCACGCTCAACGACAAGGGCCGCCTCGCCGTCGACGTCACCGTCGAGCGGGGCCGGGGCTACGTCTCGGCCGAGCGCAACAAGCGCTCGACGACCATCGGCGTGATCCCGGTCGACTCGATCTTCTCGCCCGTGCGCCGGGTCGCCTTCACCGTCGAGCCCACCCGCGTCGAGCAGTCGACCAACTACGACCGCCTCGTCCTCGACATCGAGACCGACGGGTCGATCACGCCGCGCGACGCGCTGTCGTCGGCGGGCGCCACGCTGCGCAACCTGGTCAGCCTCGTCGCCGAAATGAGCGAGACGCCCCAGGGCCTCGAGCTCGGCGACGTCGCCGCCGCGACCAGCGGCTCGCCCGACCTCGACCTGCCCATCGAGGACCTCGACCTGTCGGAGCGCCCGCGCAACTGCCTGAAGCGCGCCCAGGTCAACACCGTCGGCGAGCTCGTCGAGAAGACCGCCGACGACCTCCTCGCCATCACCAACTTCGGGCAGAAGTCGCTCGACGAGGTGCTCGCCAAGCTCGACGAGCGCGGCCTCGCACTGCGCACGAAGGAGGGCTAGCCCATGCCGGCGACCCCCAAGCGGGGCCAGCGGTTCGGCGGCGATGCCGCCCACCAGAAGGCGATGATGGGCAACCTGGTCGCGTCGCTCGTGGCCGCCGAGGCCATCGTCACCACGGAGGCCAAGGCCAAGGCGCTGCGCCCCGTCGCCGAGAAGATGATCACCAAGGCGAAGAACTCGGTGATCAACCCCGAGACGCGCGTGCACCACGAGCGCCAGGTCGTCGCGTTCATCCGCGACAAAGAACAGGCCAGGAAGCTCTTCGACGTCATCGGCCCCCGCTACGAGGGCCGCCCCGGCGGGTACACGCGCATCCTGAAGCTCGGCCCACGCGCCGGCGACAACGCGCCCATGGCGCGCATCGAGCTGGTCGACTAGCCACCCTGGCGCGCGCCGGGTGACGCTCTTCGACGGCATCGCCCCCGACGCGCCGGGACCGCCGCCCGAGCCGTGCGCCCGCGTGCGCATGGAGGTGGCCTACGACGGGCGGGGCTTCCGCGGGTTCGCGCCCCAGGCCGGCGGCATCCGGACGGTCGCGGGCGTGCTGGGCTCGGCCATGGCCCGCGTGCTGCGGCTCCCGGCGCCCCCGCTGCTGACGTGCGCCGGCCGCACCGACGCCGGCGTGCACGCCCGGGCCAACTGGGCGCATGCCGACCTCCCGGTGAGCGCCACTGCGGACCTGCCGGGGCTCCACCGCCGCCTGGTCAAGCTGCTCGCGCCCGAGGTCGTCGTCGGCTCGCTCGGCCCCGCGCCGGCGGGCTGGGACGCCCGGCGCTCGGCCCTGGCGCGCACGTACCGCTACACGGTCCTGGCCACGCCGGTGCCCGACCCCCTGCGCGCCGGCTTCGTGTGGTGGCACCCGAGCGCGCTCGACCGCCGGGCCATGGACCTCGCGTGCGACGCACTCGTCGGGGAACATGACTTTTCGTCGTTCTGCCGGAAGCAGGGCGATGCTTCCCTTGTCCGGCGGGTGGCGCGCGCGGGGTGGAGCGACGACGGTGACGGCACGTTCGTGTTCGAGGTCACGGCGAACGCGTTCTGCCAGCAGATGGTGCGCTCCATCGTCGGCACGCTCGTCGAGATGGGCAGCGGGCGGCGCAAGCCGGGCGAGATGCTCGGCATCGTCCGCGCCCGCGACCGCGCCGCGGCCGGTCCCCTCGCGCCACCCGATGGGCTCGTGCTGTGGAGGGTCGACTACCCCCCCGAGGGCCCCGCGCGGGAAGGGCCTGCCGCCTCGCCCGCCTCCGAGCCGATCTGAAGCACGGCCGAGCCCACGAACGCGCCGGCGCGCAGGTCGGCGAGCGCCTGCTCGGCCGCCTCGAGCGGGTAGGTCGTCACGTGCGACGTGACGTGCGCCATCTCGGCGAGCTCGAGCAGCTCGTGGCCGTCCTCACGCGTGAGGTTGGCGACCGAGCGCACGACGCGCTCACCGTAGAGGTCGTCGTAGGGGAACGACGGGATGTCGCTCATGTGGATGCCCGCGCACACGACCGATCCACCGGGCGCGACGGCGCGCAGGGCCTCGGTCACCAGCGGGCCCGCGGACGCGAAGATGATGGCGGCGTCGAGGGGCACGGGTGGCGGGCCGTCGCTCGGCCCCGCCCACACCGCGCCGAGTGACATGGCCAGCGCGGCCGCCGCCTCGTCGCCCCGCCGGACAAAGGCGAACACCTCCCTGCCCTGGTGCACCGCCACCTGGCACACGATGTGCGCAGCGCTGCCGAACCCGTACATCCCCACGCGCTCCACGTTCGCCCCGGCGAGCCGCAAGGCGCGGTAGCCGATCAGGCCGCCGCACAAGAGCGGCGCCACCTGGGCGGCGTCGGGCCGGCGGGGCAGCGGCAGGCAGTAGGCGGCGTTGGCCACGGTGTACTCGGCGAACCCCCCGTCGACGTCGCGCCCCGTGAACATGGCGTTCGGGCACAGGTTCTCCCGTGCCGTGCGGCAGTAGTGGCACACGCCGTCCGTCCACGCCAGCCACGGCACCCCGACTCGGTCGCCGACCGACAGTTCGCGGACGGCCTCGCCACGCGACGCCACGTGGCCGACGACCTGGTGGCCGAGCACGCGCGGGAGCCCGTTGGCCGGGATCTCGGCGTCGCGCAGGTGCAGGTCGGTGCGGCACACGCCGCACGCCTCGACGCGGATCAGGACCTCGTGGTCACCGGGCACGGGTTCGGGGCGCTCGACGATCGCCAGCGGCCGGCCCTGCTGGACGAGCACCGCGGCGCGCATCGCCACCAGTGAATCAGTTGACCGTCGCCTGGTAGCCCGCACCCGCCACGGCGGCGAGCACCTCCGCCCGGTGGACGGGGGACCGGGTCTCGAGCACGACGAGCACCTCGACCTCGGTCACGCCGAGGGGCACGCCGGCGCGGTGGTGGCTGATGTCGAGCACGTTGGCCGCCGTCCCGGCGATCACACCGAGCAGCCGGGCCAGCGCGCCGGGGCGGTCACCGAGCACGACGCGCAGGCGCAGGTAGCGGCCGGCGGCGGACAAGCCGTGCTCGACCAGCTTGGTCAGCACCAGCGGGTCGACGTTGCCGCCGGTGCACACGGCGAGGACGGGTCCGTCGCCCGGCACGAGGCCCTCCAGGACGGCAGCGAGGGCCAGTGCGCCGGCGGGCTCGACGACCCACTTGGCCCGTTCGAGGAGCAGGAGCAGGGCGCGGCTCGTCGCCTCCTCGCTCACCAGCACGACGTCGTCGACGCGGGCGCTGATGTGGGCGAGCGTCAGCTCCGAACAGGCACGCACCGCCGTCCCGTCCGCCATGGTGTTGACCTGCGGCAGGGTCACCACGCACGCGGCGTCGAGCGCGGCGCGCACCGTCGGCGCGCCGGCCGCCTCGACCCCGATCACGGTGACGTCGGGGCGCAGCGCCTTCACCGCGGTGGCCACCCCGGAGATGAGGCCGCCGCCACCGACGGGGACCACGACGACCGCCGCCTCGGGGGCCTCCTCGACCAGCTCGAGCCCGATCGTCCCCTGGCCGGCGATAACCAGCGGGTCGTCGAACGGCGGGACGTAGCGGGCGCCGGTCTCGGCCGCGTGGCGGACGGCCTCGACCACGCAGTCGTCGACGGTGTCGCCGCGCAGCCGCACCTCGGCGCCGTAGCCCTGGGTGGCGTCGACCTTGGGGAGGGCGGCGTTGGTCGGCATGTAGATCACCGAGCGCAGGCCCGACAGCGTGGCGGCGAGGGCGACGCCTTGGGCGTGGTTGCCCGCCGACGCGGCGACGACCTCGGCCACGCCGCGCAGGCGGCTGATGTGGTTGTAGGCCCCGCGCAGCTTGAACGAGCCGGTCCGCTGCAGGTGCTCGGGCTTCAGGGCCAGGCGCCGCCCGGCCACCCGGCTCAGATTGTCGGAGCGGTGCACGGGAGTCGGCCGAACGACCGGCGCGATGCAGGCGCGGGCGTCCTCGACGTCGCCGAGGGTGACCAGGCCGTCCACTGCCCGCCACGGTAGGGGGCGGCGGTAGCGGGCCGCGGCACCGGCCGCCTACAATGATCGGCCGTCCGCCGCGCGGGCGCCGCCACGCGCGCCCCCCGCCCCGCCCCGTCGATCGCCCGAGGCCGCCGCCGTGCCCACGTTCAGTCCCAAGCCGTCCGACATCACCCGCTCATGGCACGTCATCGACGCCGAGGACCTCGTCCTCGGCCGGCTGGCGACGGAGGTGGCACGGCTCCTGCGCGGCAAGCACAAGCCGATCTTCGCCCCCCACCTCGACACCGGCGACCACGTCATCGTCGTGAACGCCTCCAAGGTGGTCATGAGCGCGGGCAAGGCGGGCAAGGAGCTCGTCTACCGCCACTCCGGCTACCCGGGCGGCCTGCGCTCGCAGACCTACGCCGAGCTGCTGGCCACGCGGCCGGAGGAGGGCGTGCGCCGCGCCGTGCGGGGCATGCTCCCCAAGGGCACGCTCGGCCGCCAGATGCTGCGCAAGCTGAAGGTGTACGCCGGCCCGGCCCACCCGCACGCCGCCCAGAAGCCCCAGCCCTTCGACCTCAGCGCCGCCCGCCGCGCTTCGTAGACCCGAGGACCTCCATGCCCAAGCCCCTCACCCAGACCACCGGCCGACGCAAGGCCGCAGTGGCGCGCGTCCGGCTCCGCCCCGGCGAGGGCAAGATCACGGTCAACCGCCGCGCCCTCGACGACTACTTCCCCTCGGCGACGCACCGCCAGCTGATCGTGGAGCCGCTGCGCCTCACGACGACCGCGGAGACCTACGACGTCGACTGCACGATCCAGGGCGGCGGCACCGCGGGCCAGGCGGGTGCCCTGCGCCTCGGCATCGCGCGCGCCCTCGTCGACGTCGACGGCGAGCTGCGCGGTTCGCTCAAGCGCGCCGGGCTGCTCACCCGCGACGCACGTGAGAAGGAATCGAAGAAGTACGGCCTGAAGAAGGCCCGCAAAGCGCCCCAGTACTCCAAGCGCTGAACCCCTTGGGCGTCGCCTTCGGCACCGACGGCATCCGGGGCGCCGCCAACGTCGAGCTCACCGCCGAGGTCGCGGTCGCGCTCGGGCGCGCCGCGACGGCGGTGCTCGGGACGGGGACGTGGTGCATCGGATCCGACACGCGCGCGTCGAGCCCGATGCTCAGCGCCGCGCTGGCGGCCGGCCTGGCCTCCTCGGGCGCCGACGTCATCGACCTCGGCGTGCTGCCCACACCGGGCATCGCCTACCACGCCCAGGCCCGCCGGGCGCCCGCGGCGGTCGTCTCGGCGTCGCACAACCCGTGGACGGACAACGGCATCAAGCTCCTCGCGCCGGGCGGGCGCAAGCTGACTGACGCCTTGGAGGCGGCGGTCTCGGCGAACCTGACCGCAGCCGCGCCCACCACCTCACCCGTCGTCGGCCGCATCACGCGCGCGAGCGATCCGGTCGGCCCCTACGTCGATCACCTCGTCGCATCCCTCGACGGCCGCCGCCTCGACGGCTGGCTCGTGGTGCTCGACTGCGCCAACGGCGCGGCGAGCGAGGTGGCACCGCTCGCCCTGCGCGCCGCCGGTGCCGACGTGGTCGTGATCAACGACGCGCCGGACGGCAACAACATCAACGACCGGTGCGGCTCGACGCACCCCGACGCGTTGCGCGACGCGGTGCGCGCCCATGGCGCCGCCGCCGGGCTGGCCTTCGACGGTGACGCCGACCGCGTCGTCGCCGTCGCCGGTGACGGCAGCATCGTCGACGGCGACCACATCATCGCCATCTGCGCCGCGGACCTCCACGCGCGCGGCCGCCTCCCCGGTGACCGCATCGCCCTCACCGTCATGAGCAACCTCGGCCTGCGCCTGGCCCTCGCCGCGCGCGGCATCGGCGTGGTGGAGACCCCCGTCGGGGACCGCTACGTGCTCGAGGCCATGGAGCGCGACGGCTTGGCCCTCGGTGGCGAACAGTCGGGCCACGTCATCTTCAGCAACCTGGCCACCACCGGCGACGGCGTGCTCACGGGCCTGGTGCTCCTCGACGCCGTCGCCCGGTCTGGGCAGTCCCTCGCCGATTTCGCCGCCGCGGCGATGACCCGGCTCCCGCAGGTGCTGCGCAACGTCGCCGTCCCGGTGCCCGACCGCGACACCGTCGCCGAGTCCCCCGACGTGGCGGCCGCCGTCGCCGACGCCGAGGAGGAGCTCGGGGCGACGGGGCGCGTCCTGCTCCGCCCCAGCGGGACCGAGCCCCTCGTGCGGGTGATGGTCGAGGCCCCCTCGGAGGCCCAGGCCCTCGCCATCGCCGACCGGCTGTGCGACGTCGTCCGCAAGCTGGCGGGGCCCCGGTAGCCTTTCGGTTTCATGTGCGGCGTGATCGGGGTGCTCCGCCGGCGCTCGACGCGCGCGGGGCCTGACGGCCCCGCACTGCTCGAGGCGCTGGACCGGGCCGCCCACGCCCTCGCCACCGGCGTCGCCGGCCTCGCGGCGGCCACTGACGACGTCGCTGCGGTCGACCGGGCGCTGCGCGGGGCACCGGGCGTCGGCGCCCTCGTGCGCGACCCGGAGCTGGCCGCAGCCGTCGCCGACCGTGTCGCCGTTCTCGAGGCCGCAGTGGCCAGCCTGGAAGCGGCGCTCGACGCCGGCACGGCCGAGCTCGGCGAGCAGCCCCTCGAGCGCGTCAACGCGTCGCTGATCGCCTGCAAGGACGCGGTGTGGGCCGTCGGGCGGGACCGGCTCGGGACGGCTGCCGCGGTCAGCGCGCTGATGGGCGACGCCACCGGGGCCGCCGCCGTCGAGGGCTACCTCTCGGTGCAGGTGGCGCTCTCGGCACTCGACCGCCTCGAGGTGCGCGGCCGAGACTCGGCCGGCGTGCACGTGCTCATCACCGGGCACGGGCTCGACCCGGACGACCTCGCGCTCGCCCCCCGCCTGGCCGACCCCCTGTTCACGTCCGGGGCGGTGCGCGCCGTCGACGGTGCGCTCAGCTTCGTCTACAAGGCCGCCGCCGAGATCGGGGAACTGGGCGACAACGGCGCCGCGCTGCGGGCCGCGATCAGCGCCGACGCGCTGTTGCGCCGCGCCCTGTCGGCGCCCGGCGCGGAGGCGACCGTCACCGGGCACACGCGCTGGGCGAGCGTCGGGATCATCTCCCAGCCCAACGCCCACCCCCTCAACTCCGAGGAGTCCGACGGCACGTGCCGGCCGTACGTGACCGCGGCGCTCAACGGCGACGTCGACAACTACGTGGCCCTGCGGGAGGCGGCGGGCCTGGCCATCCCCGCCGAAGTGACGACCGACGCCAAGATCATCCCCGCCCTGGTGTCGCGCCGGCTGGCCGACGGGGCGGCGCCCGACGACGCGTTCCGCGAGACGGTGCGGACCTTCGAGGGGTCGGTGGCGGTGCTCGCCAGCATGGCGGCGACCCCCGACCGGCTCCACCTGGCCCTGCGCGGCAGCGGGCAGGCGCTCTACGTCGGGTTGGCCGACGACGCGTTCCTCGTGGCGAGCGAGCCCTACGGCCTCGTGGAGGAGACGGCGTCGTACATCCGGATGGAGGGCGAGGCGACCGGCGGGCAGGTCGTCGTGCTCGACCGCAGCCGCGCCGGGTCGCTCGACGGCATTACCCGCCTCGCCTATGACGGCACCGCGTCGCCCGTCGGGCCCGACGACGTCGTGCACGCCGAGATCACGACGCGCGACATCGACCGGGCCGGGTTCCCGCACTTCCTGCTGAAGGAGGTGACGGAGGCGCCGCAGTCGTTCCGCAAGACGCTCCGTGGCCGCGTGCTCGAACGCGACGGGCGGCTCACCGTCGACCTCGGCCCCGAGGCGCTGCCGCCCGGGGTCGTCGAGCGCCTGGCGTCGGGGTCGATCACGCGCATCATGGCCATCGGGCAGGGCACCGCCGCGGTCGCGGCGCAGAGCGTCGCCACCTCGATCGCCGACTGCCTCCGCGGCCGCGGCCCGACGGTCGCCAGTGCGCTGGCCACCGAGCTTTCGGGGTTCGGTATGGCCGACGACATGTCCGACACGCTGGTCATCGCCGTCAGCCAGTCGGGCACGACGACCGACACCAACCGAACGGTCGACCTCGTGCGCGCCCGCGGCGCGTGCGTCATCGCCATCGTCAACCGGCGCAACAGCGACCTCGTCGACCGGTCCGACGGCGTCATCTACAACTCCGATGGGCGCGACGTCGAGATGGCCGTGCCGTCGACAAAGGCGTTCTACGCGCAGATCGCCGCCGGGTTCCTCCTCGCCACGGCCATTGCGGGCGTGCTCCGGTGCACCGACGACGCGACCGCCCACGAGCTGCTCACGGCCCTGCGCGCCCTCCCCGACGCGATGGCCGAGGTACTGGCCCGGCGCCCCGCCATCGCCGCGGCGGCGCAGCTCGCGCCCCCGCGCCGGTACTGGGCGGTCGTGGGCAACGGCCCCAACCGCGTCGCCGCCGAAGAGGTCCGCATCAAGCTGTCCGAGCTCTGTTACAAGTCGATCGCCTGCGACGCCACCGAGGACAAGAAGCACATCGACCTGTCGTCGGAGCCGCTGATCTTCGTGTGCGCGGCCGGGCTCGACGGGCCCACGGCGTCCGACGTGCTGAAGGAGGTCGCCATCTACCGCGCCCACAAGGCGGCGCCGGTGGTGGTGGCCAGCGACGGCGAAGACCGCTTCGCCACGCGCGCGTCGGCGGTGATCAGCGTGCCGCGCACGCACCCGGCGCTGGCGTTCGTGCTGTCGGCGATGGCGGGCCACCTGTTCGGCTACGAGGCCGCGCTGTCGATCGACGCGCAGGCGCGCCCGCTGCGCGAGGCGCGCGCGGCGATCGAGGCGACGGTCGCCGAGCGGTCGGCCCTGCCCGTCCTCGAACGCCTCGCCCCGCGCCTGGCCGTCGCCACCGCCCCGTTCCTGACCGGTCTCGCCGCCGGGCACTACGACGGCCACCTCGACGCCAGCGTGGCGGCGCAGCTGACGGGGTTGCTGCGCTACGCGACCGGCCAGCTCCCGCTCGAGGACTACGAGGTGCAGTCGGGCAAGTTCGGGACACCGACGTCGCTCATCGACGACGTCACCGCCGCGCTGACGCGCGCCATCGACCAGCTGACGCGGCCGATCGACGCCATCAAGCACCAGGCCAAGACCGTCACCGTCGGCATCTCGCGATCGGAGGACGCGCTGTTGTCGGTGGGGCTCGTGCAGGACGTCCTCGCCACCGGCACCCGGCGCGACCATCTCGCCTACCGCGTGCTGCGGACCCTCGCCGCCCTTGACCCGGCCGTGGTCGCCGTCACCGGCTACACCCGCTACGGCATCGACGGCTCACCGAGCGACGGGGCGACGATCCACGTGGTGGACAAGGGAGGGACGGCGGTCGGCCTGCGGTCGCGCACCGACGCCGACCCGGTGCTGCGCGGGACCAAGCGCCGTTCGGCCGAGGAGCGCGAGGTCACCGTCGCCGTCGGCCGCAGCGACGGGCGCACGATCCTCATCGTCCCGGAGATCAAGGGCACGCAGGTCGTGGGGCTCGACCTGCTGCACGTGCAGCTCGCCGACCGCCTCGCCGCGCCGGTCGCCCGCGCCGTGCTGAGCGGCTACCGCGCCCGCTACACGGCGATCGTCGACGCCGTCACCGAGACCACGCCGCAGTTCGACGACAACGTGCTCGCCACCATCCCGATCACCGACCTGCTCACGCAGCCCGTCTTCATCCTGGCCGACCGCTGGAGCAGCTGAGCGGTGCAGCCGGTCGTGACCACGGCCGAGATGCAGGCGGCCGACGCGGCCGCGCCGGTCCCGGTCGAGGTCCTCGTGCGCCGCGCCGGCTGGGCCGTCGCCGAAGCCGCCGTGCGGATGCTGGGCGGCGCCTACGGCCGCCGGGTCGTGGTGCTGGCGGGGAAGGGGAACAACGGCGCTGACGGCCGCGCCGCGGCGGCCGTGCTCGCCCGCCGTGGCGCCAAGGTGACGGTGGTCGGCGCCGGGACCGCGGCCGTGCTGCCCGCGGGTGACCTGGTGATCGACGCCGCGTACGGGACGGGCTTCCGGGGTTCGTTCGACCCGCCCGACCCCGGCGGGGCCCCCGTGCTCGCCGTCGACATCCCCTCCGGCGTCAAGGGTGACACGGGCGCCGTGGCCGGGGGCGCCCTGCGCGCTACGCGGACGGTCACCATGGCCGCCCTCAAGCCCGGCCTCCTGCTCGGCGCCGGCCCCGAGCTCGCGGGGGCGATCGAGGTCGCCGACATCGGCCTGCCCGTCGGTGCGCCCGCCGCCCACCTCGTGCAGGACGCCGACCACGCCTGGCTCGCGCCGCGCCCACGGGCGACGCACAAGTGGGCCACCGCCGTCTGGGTCGTGGCCGGCTCCCCCGGGATGCGGGGGGCGCCCCTCCTGTGCACGCGCGCCGCCATGCGCTCCGGCGCCGGGATGGTGCGCATCGGCAGCCCGGGCGTGCGCGCCGCCGACCAACCCCCCGGCGAGGCCGTCGCCATCGGCCTCCCGGAGGCGGGGTGGGCCGACGTGGTCGCCGGTGAGCTCGGGCGGGTCAAGGCCCTCGTTGTCGGCCCCGGCCTCGGCCAGTCCGATGCGGCCCGCGACGGCGTGCGGGCCCTGCTGGCCTGCGCCACCGTGCCGACGGTGGTGGACGCCGACGGCCTCAACGTGCTCGGGCCGGCCGCCGACGCCGCGGCAGTCCTCCGGGCCCGGCCCCCCGGCGCCGGCGCCGTCGTCCTTACGCCCCACGACGGCGAGTTCGCCCGGCTCGCCGGGCACCCGCCGGGGGAAGACCGGGTGGCCGATGTACGCGACCTGGCCGCCCTGACCGGGGCCGTGGTGCTCCTCAAGGGGCCGACGACGGTCGTCGCCGACCCGTCCGGCCGGGTGCTGTTCGCCGCCGCCGGGAGCCCCCGGCTGGCCACGGCGGGGACCGGGGACGTGCTCAGCGGCATGATTGGCGCCTTCCTCGCCCGTGGCCTCGACGCCCTGGACGCTGCCGCCCTTGCCGCCCACGTGCACGGCCGCGCCGCCGCGCTGGGGGCGGACGGGCTGGTGGCGGGTGACCTCCCCGACCTCATCCCGCTCGCCATTCCCATGGGGACCGGCGGCTGATGGCCCGCCGGCCGCTGTGGGCGGAAGTGGACCAGGCCGCCCTCCGCGACAACGCCCGCTGGCTGCTCGCCCGGGCCGCCCCCGCCCGGCTGTGCGCCGTGGTCAAGGCGTTCGGGTACGGCCACGGGCCCGTCCGCGCCGCCGAAGCCGCCCTCGCCGGCGGCGCCAGCTGGCTGGCCGTGGCGACCGTCGAGGAGGGCGTGCAACTGCGCCAGGCCGGCATCACCGAGCCGGTCCTGCTGCTCTCCGAACCGCCGCCCGGGGCCATGGCCGACGTGGTGGCCTGGCGGCTCACCCCGACCCTGTACACGCCCGGCGGCGTCGACGCGGCGGCGCGGGCGGTCGAGGGGTACGGCGGGCGGTCCGCGCTCCCCGTGCACGTCAAGGTCGACACGGGCATGCACCGCGTCGGCGCCGACCCCGACCACGCCGTCGCGGTCGCCACCGCCGTGGCCGCCCACGCCGGCCTTGAGCTCGAAGGGCTGTGCACCCACTTCGCGGTCGCCGACGAGCCCCTCGACCCCTACACCAAGCAGCAGCTCGAACGGTTCCACGACGTGGTCGACCGCCTGGCCGCCGCCGGCGTGCGCCCGGCCATGCTGCACGCCGCCAACTCGGCCGGCGCCATCGCCTTCCCCGACGCACGCCTCGACATGGTCCGCTGCGGCATCGCTCTGTACGGCCTCGCGCCTGCGCCGGAGCTGGCGGCCGCGTGCGCAGGCCTGCGGCCGGCGATGTCCGTCAAGGCGCGCGTGTCGTTCGTGAAGCGGGTGGCGGCCGGGGAACGCATCTCCTACGGGCTGCGCTACCGGTTCGAGCGGGCGGCGACCGTGGCAACCGTCCCGATGGGGTACGCGGACGGCCTGCCGCGCCGCCTCTCTTCGACGGGCGGGCAGGTCGCCATCGGGGGCCGGCTCCGGCCCATCGCCGGCACGGTGACGATGGACCAGATCACCGTCGATTGCGGCGACGACGAGGTCGCGCCGGGCGACGAGGTCGTGCTGCTCGGCCGCCAGGGCGACGTCGAGGTCACCGCGTGGGACTGGGCCGAGCGGCTCGGCACGGTGGCCTACGAAGTTGTGTGCGGCATCAGCTCGCGCGTCCCCCGCGACTACGTGACCGGATGCTGACCGACGTCACCGGTGTCCGCGTCGGGCACTGGACCCACCGCGAGGCGGCGACCGGCTGCACGGTCGTGCTGTTCCCGGCCGGCACCGTCGCGTCGGGTGAGGTGCGGGGCGGCGCGCCGGGGACGCGCGAGTGGTCGCTGCTCGAGCCCCACCGCGTCGTGCAGCGCGTCGACGCCGCCGTCCTGTGCGGGGGGTCGGCGTTCGGCCTGGCGGCGTGCGACGGCGTGGTGCGCTGGTGCGAGGAGCGCGGCATGGGCATGCCGACGCTCGCCGGCCCCGTGCCGATCGTCGTCGGCTGCGTGCTGTACGACCTCGCCGTGGGTGACGCGTCGGTGCGGCCCACGCCCGCCGACGGTTATGCGGCGTGCGTGGCTGCGGTCGCCGGGCCGCACGAGACCGGCCGCGTCGGCGCGGGCACGGGCGCGACCGTCGGCAAGCACCGCGGCGCGGGGTCGGTGCGCCCCGGCGGGATCGGCGCGGCGACGTGCCGGGGCGATGAGGGCGTCGTGGTCTCGGCCCTCATCGCGTGCAACGCGTGGGGCGACCTGCGCGAGCGCTCCGGCCCCGTCACCGACGTCGGCGCCTTCACGAGCACCACGATCGGCGTGGTCGCCACCAACGCCCGGCTCGACAAGGTGCAGTGCCTGCTCATGGCCCAGTCCGGCCACGACGGCCTGGCCCGCGCCCTCGCGCCCGTGCACGCCGTGGTCGACGGCGACGCGCTCGTCGCGGCCGCCACCGGTGACGTGGACCTCGCGCCCCTCGGGCCGCTCGGGCTGGAGGTCGTGCGTGCCCTCGCCGCCGACGCTGTCGAGCAGGCGACGAGGGCGGCGGCCGGACCGTACGATTGACCGCCATGTCGGCGCTGGCCGAGCTCGCCGGGGAGGTCGCCGCGTGCACGCTCTGCCGCCTCTCGGAGACGCGCACGCAGACGGTGTTCGCCCGCGGTGACCCCGCCGCCGCGCTGATGTTCATCGGCGAGGGCCCCGGCGCCGAGGAGGACCGCCAGGGCCTGCCCTTCGTCGGGCGGTCGGGCCAGCTGCTCGACCGCCTCATCGGCGAGGAGCTCGGGCTCGACCCGTCGCAGGTGCAGGTCACCAACGTGGTGCGCTGCCGCCCCCCCGGCAACCGCGACCCGCAGGACGATGAGGTCAAGGCGTGCACCCCCTATCTCGAGCGCCAGCTCGAGCTCGTCCGGCCCGCCGTCGTCGTGACCCTCGGCAACTTCGCGGCGCGGTTCATGCTCGGGCGGACGGAAGGGGTGAGCCGCCTGCGGGGCCGCACCTACGACTGCCGCGGCGCGGCGCTCGTGCCCACGTTCCACCCGTCCTATGTCCTGCGCAACGGCGGGGGCGACGCCCTCGTCCAGATGCGCGCCGACTTCGCCCGGGCGAAGCAGGCCCTCTTGGCCGCCGGGCGGTACCCCGCGGCGCTCGGCCCCGCCACGTGAACGACGGCCTGCTCGCCATCACGTCATCCCCCGAGGACACCCGCGCCCTCGCGACCGGGATCGCCGGGCTGGCGCGCGCCGGCGACATTTTCGTGCTGGTCGGCGAGCTGGGCACGGGTAAGACCGTCTGGGTGCAGGGGTTCGCTCGCGGCCTCGGCGTCGCCGAACCGGTGACCAGCCCCACGTTCACCCTGCTGCGCCCCTACAAGGGCGACCGGCTCACCTTGCTGCACGCCGACCTGTACCGCCTCGAGGAGCTGAGCGAGATCAACGACCTCGACCTGCTCGAGCAGCTGGACGGCCGGGCGGTGGCCTGCATCGAGTGGGGGGAGTTCGCCCGGCCGGTGCTGCCGGCCAACCTGCTCGAGGTGCGCTTCGACTTCGGCGCCGGCGACGAGGAGCGCACGATCGCCTTGCACCCGGTGGGCGCGTCGTGGGCGGCGCGGGTGCCAGAACTGGCCAAGGTGGTGTCGCCGTGGTCGGCGGCCGGGTGAGAGGCTGGGCGGCGTGATCGTCCTCGGCATCGAGACGGCGACCCCGCAGGTCGGGTGCGCGCTTGGCGGCCACGAAGGCGTGCTCACCTCGTTCCACGCGGCCCGCGGCCGCCGCCACGCCGAGACCCTGACGCCGGCGATCGCCTTCATGTGCGAGCAGGCCGACATCGAGCTCAAGGAGGTCGGGGCGATCGCCGTCGACGTGGGGCCGGGCCTGTTCACCGGCCTGCGCGTCGGGGTGGCGACCGGCAAGGCATTGGCGCAGGCCCTGCGCGTGCCGATGATCGGGCTGTCGAGCCTCGACCTGCTCGCCTACCCGCAGCGGGGGACGCGCCGGCTCATCGCCGCGGTCATCGACGCCCGGCGTGGGGAGGTGTTCGCCGCGTTCTACCGCAAGGTGCCGGGCGGCGTGCAGCGGGTCTCGGAGCCGATGGTGGCCAGGCCCGAGGAAGTGGCCGCAGACATCGAGGCCAGAGGCGAGGAGTGCCTACTGGTGGGTGACGGGGCGGTGCGGTACGCCGCCATGTTCTCCGATGTGTCGCGCGCGGAACCGGCAAGCGTCGGCGCCGCCTACCCGTCGGCCGCCGCCCTCGTCGAGCTGGCGCAGCCCAGGGCGCTGCGCGAGGAGTTCGTGCAGCCGTGGGAGGTGCAACCGCTGTACCTGCGCCCGGCCGATGCCGACACCGACTGGGAGCGGCGGCTGCAGGAGAAGGGCGGGAGGCGGTAGGTGGCGGTCCGGGCCGAGCCCGTCCCTGAGGAGCTGGAAGTGCGCATCGTGCCGATGCGCAGGCGCCACCTGCGCTCGGTGCTGCGCATCGAGGCCCAGGTGTACCCGCGGCCGTGGTCGCTGGCGCTGTTCATGAGCGAGCTCGGGTTGCGGTCGTCGCGCTGCTACGTCGTGGCGCGGGTCGGGGGCTCGGTCGTCGGCTACGCCGGGCTGATGCTCACCGGTGACGACGCGCACGTCACCACCATCGCCGTCGACCCCGAGTGGCAGCGCCACAAGATCGGGACGCGGCTGCTGTCGTTCCTCGCCCACGAATCGCTGCGGCGCGGCGCACGCAACCTGACCCTCGAAGTGCGCGTCTCCAACGAGCCGGCGCAGGGGATGTACCGCCAGTTCGGGTTCAAGCCGGCGGGGATCCGCAAGGGCTACTACCAGGAGACCAACGAGGACGCCCTCGTGATGTGGGCCGAGGACATCGACACACCCGAGTACGGCGAGCGCCTGGCGCGCCTCGAGGCAGGCGTGCCCGGCACCACGATCGTGGAGGAGTTCCGGTGAGCGCCGGATCGGTCCTCGGCATCGAGACGTCGTGCGACGAGACGGCGGCGGCCGTCGTCATCGAGGGCACGAAGCTGGCGTCGTCGGTCGTGTCGTCGCAGGTCGACCTGCACGCCCGCTTCGGCGGCGTGGTCCCCGAGATCGCCAGCCGTGCTCACGTCGACCTGCTCAACCCCGTCGTCGCCGAGGCGCTCGTGGAGGCCGGCTGCACGGGGCCCGACATCAGCGCCGTCGCGGCGACGATCGGGCCGGGGCTCATCGGCGCGCTGCTGGTCGGCGTCAGCGCGGCGAAGGCGTTCGCGCTGGCGTGGGGCGTGCCGTTCGTCGGCGTCAACCACCTCGAGGCCCACCTGTACGCGGCGTTCCTCGAGGAGCCCGACCTCACGCCGCCGCTCGTGTTGCTGCTGGTGTCGGGCGGGCACACGCTGCTCGTCAACATGGAGGACCACCTCCGCTACCGCCTGCTCGGCGCCACCATCGACGACGCAGCGGGGGAGGCGTTCGACAAGGTGGCGCGGCTGCTCGGCCTGCCGTACCCCGGCGGCCCGGCGATCGACCGCCTGGCGATGGAGGGCGACCGCCAGGCGGTCGCGTTCCCGCGGGCGATGCTCGACGACGGCTACGACTTCTCGTTCTCGGGGCTGAAGACGAGCGTGCTGACCTACCTGCGCAAGCACCCGGAGGCGGACGCGGCCGACGTGGCCGCGTCGTTCCAGGAGGCGGTGGTCGACGTGCTCGTCACCAAGGCTCGACGGGCGGCGCGCGACACCGGGGCCACCGGGATCGTGCTCGCCGGCGGGGTGGCCGCCAACTCCGCGCTGCGCGAGCGGGTGCTGGACGTGTGCATCGAGGACGGGTTCCGGCCGTTCGTGCCCTCGCGGACGATGTGCACGGACAACGCGGCGATGGTGGCCGCGACGGCGTGGTTCCGCTTGCAGCACGACGGCCCGACGCCGCTGTCCGCGGGCGCCGACGCGGCGCTGCGGTTCCCGGGGATCTGACCGCCGGCGCATGCCCACCGACCCCGACGAACCCACGCAGGCCTGGCCCGGCCCACCCGCCGCCGACCCCAGCCCCCGGCCCGCCGCGCCACCGCCGCCGCCCCCGGCCCCGCCGCGGCGCCCGCCGGCGGGGAGCGGCGAGCCGACGCGGCCGATCCCCGCGGTCCCGGGCCCGGCTTCGCCTGGGGGCGGGGCGGGCGCGGCCGGGCCTGTCGGCCCTCCGGGTGCCGTCCCGCCGGGTGCCGCGGGGTACGGCGGGGCTGGCTACGGCTACCCGGGTGGGCCAGTGGGCCCGGGGGGGCCCGGGGGACCAGTGGGCCCGGGTGGGCCGGGTGGGCCGGGTGGGCCGGGTGGGCCGGGCTACCCGCCGGGGCGGCCGCGGCCGCCGCGAGGCCCCGACAACCGCGTCCTACTCGGCGTCGTGATCGGCCTCGGGGTGGCGTTGGTGATCCTGATCATCCTGCTCGTGCTGACCAACAAGGGCAGCAAGAAGAACGCCGCGTCGTCCACGACGTCCTCATCGACCTCGTCGTCGACCACGAGCTCGTCCACCACGTCCACGTCGTCGTCGACGACGACATCGACGTCCACGACGACGACCTCGACGACCGAGGCGCCGACCACGACGGTCGCGTCCGGCGGGACCCGGGCGCCGACGGTCACCGAAACGCAGCAGATCTCGGCGGCCGCGGCGGCCGACCCGGCGCCGACGTGCCAGCCGACCGACATTTTCATCTCCAACTCCGACCCGACGTGGGCGGCACTCAAGTGCACCGACCCCGGGAGCCACCAGGACTTTCTGGAGGTCCGTCAACTGCAGAACGGCACCTGGGCCCGCATCAGCTTCGGCACCGCGCAGGTGGACTGCGGCGGGAGCGTGCCGGCGAACGTCCAGGCCGACTTCGCGCAGGTGCTCGGGTCCTGCCCCGGGTAGCGCCCTTACCCCCGGCCCGCTCGTCGCCGCTTCGCTCCAGACGTGGCGCGAAATTCGCGCCACGTGGTCAATTTTTCGCGGTTTTCGGCCCAAAAGCGCGAATTTTTTGCCGTGTGGCGCGATTTTCGCGCCACACCGGGGCGGGGTGGCGGCGGCGGGGGCGGGGGCGGGGGCGTACGGCGCGAGTGCCGCCACGATGCGGTCTTCGTAGGCGGCGCCCGCCGCGTAGGTGAACTTCCCGTTGAGGAGGAACGCGAACTCGACGTTCCCCCACCGCGCCACCAGACCGGCCACGCCGTCGATCGAGCCCGTCTTGCCGGCCAGCTGGCCCTGCGCCGGCGTGCCGAGGAACCGGTTGATGAGTGTCCCGTACCGCCCCGACACCGACAGCAAAGACAACGCGGCGAAGCGGGGCTGGGTACCGAGGTCAAGCGCGGCGAGCAGCGCGTCGCATGTGGCGCGGTCCGACGGCGCCAGGCCCGAGCCGTCGTCGAGGTGCACGCCGTCGACGGGGACGCCGAGCTTCGCCGCCTCCCGTTGCACGACAGCGAGCCCGCCGGCGGTGGTGCCGGTGCCGCCCGTGGCGCGGTCGAGCTCGCGCACGAGCAGCTCGGCGGCGGTGTTGTCGCTCACCCGCAGCATCGATGTCACGAGGTCCGAGAGCGGGGGCGACACCACATGGGCTAAGACGATGGCGTTGGCCGGTGCCGTCCCGTCGGGCCCCTGCGTGGCGGCCACGCCCCGTTCGGTCAGCAGCCGGGCCAGGACGCCGGCGGCGTGGGCGGCGGGGTCGGCGGTGAGGGTGGGCACCGGGCGCCACCGGTCGAGCCCGTCGTCGACCTCGAGGGCGCCGAGCGGCGCCGCCTCGGCGTCTTTGATGTAGCTCGGCTTCCACGCCGGCAGGAACCGCGCCCGGTCGTAGCGCCGGTCGTCGCCGCGCACCCCGCCGAACACGGCCACCACCCCGGCCGCGTGCAGCTGGTCGGCCAGCCAGGCGAGCGGCGTGGTGACCGGTTGGTGGGCGAACTCGGGCTGGTTGCCGAGGAAGGTGGTGAAATCCGGCGACGCCAGCACCGGGTCGCCGCCCCCGACCAGCCACACCTGGTCGGCGACGCCGTGGACCAGCGGGCGGTCGGTGACGACGGTCGTGGTGAACCGGTAGTCGGGCCCCAGCACGTCGAGGGCGGCGGCGGCGACGAGCAGCTTCTGCGTCGACGCGGGGGCGAGCGGGACGGAGGGCTGGTGGCTGTAGAGCGTGCGGCCCTGGGCGTCGCGCACCACGAGGCAGGCGTCCGTGTTGACGAGGGCGGCGTCGAGGACCGTGGGCAACGGCGGGAGGGTCGTCGTCGGGGCGGCGGTGGGCGCGCCCAGCGACGAGGAGAGCGAGGACGCGCCCGAGGACGCGCTCGACGCGGTGGGCGCAGCGGGCCGCGCCAGCGCGGGCTGGGGCTGGCCCCCCGAGCCGAGGGCGGCGGCCGTGGCGGCCACGACCCCCCCCAGGATGACCACGACGGCGGCCGCGCCGGCGCGCCGGGCACGGGAGCGGGAGCGGAACAGGGGACGGCGCGGCACGGCAGGCAGCCGCGGCCGCCGTTGCCGGTCGTCTCGCCGGCAGGGGCGACGGGGCCCTGCCCGGCCCCCCGCGGTGCGCCCACTGTACGGGAGGGGCCCGGTTGAAAATTCGCGCGTCCGTCGGTAGGGTTAGCACTCGCAAGGTGTGAGTGCTAACCCGGGGCGCGTCGCCCCGGCTATGACGCCAACGGAGGCTAGGAGACATGGCCCTGCAGCCACTTGATGACCGGATCGTCGTCCGTCCGAGCGAGAGCGAGGAGAAGACCGCGTCGGGGCTGGTGATCCCAGACACCGCCAAAGAGAAGCCCCAGCAGGGTGAGGTCCTGGCCGTCGGCCCCGGCCGCCGGGCGGACAACACCGGTGAGCTCATCCCGATGGACGTGAAGGTCGGTGACACGGTCGTCTACTCGAAGTACGGCGGGACCGAGATCACCGTCGACAGCGAGGACCTGCTCATCCTGACCAGCCGGGACGTGCTGGCGAAGGTGGTCAAGTAATGCCGAAGATCATCCACTTCGACCAGCAGGCCCGTCGCGGCCTCGAGGCCGGCGTCAACAAGTTGGCCGACGCCGTCAAGGTCACGCTCGGTCCCAAGGGCCGCAACGTGGTGATTGACAAGAAGTTCGGTGCGCCGACGATCACCAACGACGGCGTGACGATCGCCAAGGAAGTCGAGCTCGACGACCCGTTCGAGAACATGGGCGCCCAGCTCGTCAAGGAAGTCGCCACCAAGACCAACGACGTCGCGGGTGACGGGACGACCACGGCCACGGTGCTCGCCCAGGCGCTCATCCGTGAGGGCCTGCGCAACGTCGCCGCCGGCGCCAACCCAATGGGCCTGAAGCGCGGCATCGAGAAGGCCGTCGCCGCCGCCGTCGAGGCCATCAAGGGCCAGGCCAAGGAGATCGAGGACAAGAGCGAGATCGCCCAGGTGGCGACCATCTCCGCCGCCGATCCCGCCGTCGGCCAGACGATCGCCGATGCGATCGACCGGGTCGGCAAGGACGGCACGGTGACGGTCGAGGAGTCCAACACCTTCGGCATCGAGCTCGAGTTCACCGAGGGCATGCAGTTCGACAAGGGCTACGTGTCGGCCTACTTCGTGACCGACCCCGAGCGGCTCGAGGCCGTGCTCGACGACCCCTACCTGCTCATCGTGAACTCGAAGATCTCCTCGGTGCACACGGTGCTGCCGGTGCTCGAGAAGGTGCTGCAGGCGGGCAAGCCGCTCCTCGTCATTGCCGAGGACGTCGAGGGCGAGGCCCTGGCCACCCTGGTGCAGAACAAGATCCGCGGCATCTTCACCGCCGTCGCCGTCAAGGCGCCCGGCTTCGGTGACCGCCGCAAGGCCATGCTCCAGGACATCGCCATCCTCACCGGCGGCCAGGTCATCTCCGAAGAGGTCGGCCTCAAGCTGGAGAACGTCACCCTCGACCTGCTCGGGCGCGCCCGCAAGGTCATCGTCACCAAGGACGACACGACGATTGTCGAGGGCGCGGGCAAGGAGGAGGACGTGAAGGGCCGTGTGGCCCAGCTCCGCCGTGAGATCGAGGACACCGACTCCGACTGGGACCGCGAGAAGCTCCAGGAGCGGCTGGCCAAGCTGGCCGGTGGTGTCGCCGTTGTCCGCGTCGGCGCGGCCACCGAGGTCGAGCTCAAGGAGAAGAAGCACCGCATCGAGGACGCGGTGTCGGCCACCAAGGCCGCCATCGAGGAGGGCATCGTCGCCGGTGGCGGCGTGGCCCTCGTCCGTAGCCGTTCGGCCATCGACGAGCTGCTGCCCAAGCTCACCGGTGACGAGGCGACCGGGGCGATGATCGTGCGCAAGGCGCTCGAGGAGCCGCTCAAGTGGATCGCCCTCAACGCCGGGCTGGAAGGCGCCGTGCAGGTCCAGCAGGTCGAGCGCGAGACCGGCAACGTCGGGCTCAACGCGGTGACCGGGCAGTACGAGGACCTGTTCAAAGCCGGCGTCATCGACCCCGCCAAGGTGACGCGCTCCGCGCTGCAGAACGCGGCGTCGATCGCCGCGCTGCTCCTCACCACCGAGTCGGTGGTGGCCGACAAGCCCGAGAAGCACAACGCCGCGGCAGCGGCCGCCGCGATGGGCGGCATGGGCGGCATGGGCGGGATGATGTAGCAACCGCAGTCGGATGCACGAGCGGCCGGGCCCGTACGGGCCCGGCCGTTTGCGCGTGTAGGTTCCGACCGATGGAGACACCGCTCCCCGAGCCGGCCGCGCTGCTGGCCACGTGGATGGAGTGGGAGCGCGGCGAGACCAGCCCCGGCAAGGTGCTGTCCGACCTGAAGCGGGCCGGCATGCGCCAGCTGCTCGAGAGCGCAGTCCTGGTCGAGGCGGCCGAGGCCGAGGGCCCTGGCGAGGTCGAAGGCGTCGGCGAGGGGCGGTAGCCCCTGTACCCCCAGCGCATCCCCCGCCCGCCCCACGCCGTCCCGGGTGGGCCGGCGCCGTGGGCGGAGCTGCCCGCCGAGCAGCGCCGCGGCCTACGCCTCGAGCGCGTGCGCGGCGCGCTCACCACTCCTGTCGACGTGCACCGCGGTGCGGAGGCCGGTGATACGCGGCGGCACTCGGCCGTGCTGGCCGCCCTGTTCGAAGCCGATGGCGAGACCCGTGTCGTGCTCACTCGCCGGGCGGCCACGCTGCGCAACCACCAGAGCGAGGTGGCGTTCCCGGGCGGCCGCGTCGACCCGGGCGAGGCGTTCGCCGCAGCGGCGCTGCGCGAGGCGTGGGAGGAGGTGCGCCTCGACCCGGCGGGCGTCGAGCTCATCGGCGAGCTGGCACCGATGCTCACCTACACCAGCTCGTCGTTCGTCAACCCGTTCGTCGGCGTGCTGGCCGAGCGCCCGCACCTGCACGCCAACCCCACCGAGGTCGAAGTGGTGTTCGACGTCGCCCTCGCCGACCTGCTGGCCGACGGCGTGTACCGGGCCGAGCAGTGGGGCCTCGAGGCCGAGCGCGAGCTGCACTTCTTCGAGCTCCCGGGCGACATGGTCTGGGGCGCGACGGGGCGGCTGCTCGTCGAGCTCCTCCAGCGCGTGACCGGGACGTGATGGCCGGCTACTCGGGCAAGGCGCTGGTCGACAAGCTGGGCGTGAAGGCCGGCGCGCGCGTGGCGCTCGTCGGCGCGCCGGACGGGTTCGAGTCGGCGCTCGAACCACTCCCGCAAGGGGCCACCGTCAAGAGACGGCTGACGACGGGTACCGACGTGGCGGTCATGTTCTCCACGTCGCGCGCGGAGCTGGCACGTAAATGGGTACAGGCCACCCGCGCCGTGGGCCGGGACGGCGCCGTGTGGGTCGCCTGGCCGAAGAAGGCGTCGGGCGTGGCGACCGACGTGACCGAGAACGTCGTGCGCGAGGTGGTGCTGCCGACGGGCTGGGTCGACGTCAAGGTGTGCGCCATCGACGAGACGTGGTCCGGGCTGAAGTGCGTGCTCCGACTGGCGCACCGCGGGCCGTAGAATCGGCTTTTCGGGAGAGGGGATACCGCCGTGGCTGAGGTCGAGATCGGGTTCGGCAAGTCCGGGCGGCGGGCGTACGGGTTCGATGACATCGCCATCGTCCCGAGCCGCCGCACGCGTGATCCCGAGGACGTCGACATCAGTTGGGAGATCGACGCGTTCCGCTTCGAGCTGCCCGTGATGGCCGCGGCGATGGACGGCGTGACGAGCCCGGCGACCGCCATCGAGATCGGGCGCCTCGGTGGCGTCGGCGTGCTCAACCTCGAGGGCCTCTGGACGCGCTACGAGGACCCCGAGCCGTTGTTCGACGAGATCGCCAAGCTCGACAACGACAAAGCGACGCTGCGCATGCAGCAGATCTACTCCGAGCCGATCAAGCCGGAGCTGATCGTGTCGCGTATCCGCGAGATCAAGGACGCCGGTGTCGTCACGTGCGCGTCGCTCACGCCGCAGCGCACCGACCGGTACGCGCGGCTGCTGGTCGAGGCCGAGCTCGACTTGTTCGTCATCCAGGGCACGGTCGTGTCGGCCGAGCACGTGTCGAAGACGGTCGAGCCGCTGAACCTGAAGCGGTTCATCCGTGAGTTCGAGATCCCCGTCATCGTGGGTGGGTGCGCCAGCTACCAGGCCGCGCTGCACCTGATGCGCACGGGCGCGGTCGGCATCCTCGTCGGCGTGGGGCCCGGCAACGCGTGCACGACGCGCGGCGTGCTCGGCATCGGTGTGCCGCAGGCCACCGCCATCGCGGACGCGCGCGCGGCGCGCGCCCAGCACCTCGACGAGACGGGCGTGTACGTCCACGTCATCGCCGACGGCGGCATGAGCCGCGGCGGCGACATCGCCAAGGCCATCGTCTGCGGAGCCGACGCGGTGATGATCGGGTCGCCCCTCACGTCCGCCGTCGAGGCGCCTGGCCGCGGCTACCACTGGGGGATGGCGACGTTCCACCCGACGCTGCCGCGCGGCGCGCGCGTGCGCACCGAGACGCGCGGGACGCTGCAGGAGATCCTCGTCGGGCCCGCGCACGAGAACGACGGCCGCCTCAACCTGATGGGCGCCCTGCGCACGTCGATGGCGACGTGCGGGTACGAGACGGTGAAGGAGTTCCAGAAGGCCGAGGTGATGATCGCTCCCGCGCTGCAGACCGAGGGCAAGGCGCTGCAGCGGGCGCAGGGCGTGGGCATGGGCCACTAGTGGCCCTCTCCGACGACTTCGACCGCGTCCTCGTCGTCGACTTCGGCGCGCAGTACGCACAACTCATTGCCCGGCGCGTGCGCGAGGCGCGCGTGTACAGCGAGATCGTGCCCCACGGCATCACCGCCGCGCAGGTGGCCGCCATGCGCCCCGCGGCGCTGATCCTCTCGGGCGGACCGGCGTCCGTGCACGTCGAGGGCGCGCCGTCGCTCGACCCGGCGATCTACGAGCTGGGAGTCCCCGTGTTCGGGATCTGCTACGGCGCCCAGTTGATCGCCCAGCAGTTGGGCGGCTCCGTCGCCCGCACCGGACGAGGGGAATATGGCCGCACGCTGCTGCGGCTGACGGGGGCGTCCTCGGCGTTGTTGGCCGACCTGCCGTCCGAGCACGAGGTCTGGATGAGCCACGGCGATTCCATCCAGGCCGCCCCGGACGGCTTCGACGTGACGGCGTCGACCGCGGAGGCGCCCGTCGCCGTGCTCGAGTCGCGCGAGCGGCGCATCCTCGGCGTGCAGTTCCACCCCGAGGTGGCGCACACACCGCGGGGGCAGGAGGTGCTCGAGCACTTCCTGTTCGACGTGGCCGGGTGCCGGCCGACGTGGACGATGGCGTCGATCATCGATACCTCGGTTGCGGCGATCCGCGCCCAGGTCGGGGACGCCCACGTGCTGTGCGGGCTGTCCGGCGGTGTCGACTCGGCGGTGGCGGCCGCGCTGGTGCACCGGGCGATCGGGGACCAGCTCACGTGCGTGTTCGTGGACACGGGGCTGATGCGCGCCGGCGAGGGCGAACAGGTCGAAGAGACGTTCCGCCGCCAGTTCCACGTCGACCTGGTGCACGTGAAGGCGGCCGACCGCTTCCTCGACGCGCTCGACGGCGTGGAGGACCCAGAGCGCAAGCGCAAGATCATCGGGGAGCTGTTCATCCGGGTGTTCGAGGAGGTGGCGGCCGACCACTCCGACGCCGGGTTCCTGGTGCAGGGCACGCTGTACCCCGACGTCATCGAGTCGGGGACGCGCGACGCGGCGAAGATCAAGAGCCACCACAACGTGGGCGGGCTGCCGTCGGACATGAAGTTCGACCTGGTCGAGCCGCTGCGGTCGCTGTTCAAGGACGAGGTGCGGTTGCTCGGCGAACAGCTCGGGCTGCCGGAGGAGATCGTGTGGCGCCAGCCGTTCCCGGGGCCGGGGCTGGCGGTCCGCATCGTCGGCTCGGTCACGCGCGAGCGGGTGGAGGTGCTGCGGGCGGCCGACGCCATCGTCACCGAGGAGGTCAAGCGCGCCGGGCTCTACCGCGAGCTGTGGCAGAGCTTCGCCGTGCTGCCCGCCGTGCGCAGCGTCGGCGTGATGGGCGACGAGCGGACCTACGCGTACCCGATCGTGGTGCGCGCCGTGACAAGCGACGACGCCATGACCGCGGACTGGGCGCGCCTGCCCTACGACCTGTTGGCCCAGATCTCGAGCCGGCTCATCAACGAGGTGCCCGGCGTCAACCGGGTGGCGCTCGACATCACGTCGAAGCCGCCGGGCACGATCGAGTGGGAGTGAGCGCCTAGCTACTGTCGCGGCCCGTGCCACCCCCCGGGCGCCTCACCGCACGCCGGCCTGCGCTCGGGGCCGAGGAGCTGGCGTCGCGGTTCCACCCCCCGCGGCGGTTTGGGCATGTGCGCTTCGACACGTTCGTGCCCAACCCTGCGCACCCGTCGCAGGCGTCGGCGCGTGCCGAGATGGAGTCGTTCGTCGACGAGGTGGTGGCGTCGGCGTCGGTGCCGCGGCGGCGGTGGGGGCGGGGCCGCGCCGAAGCGGACCGGACGGCCGCCGGGCGCTACCTCGACGGGGGCTTCGGCGTGGGCAAGACGCACCTGCTCGCCGCCGCGTGGCACGCGGCGCCGTTCCCGAAGGCGTACCTGACGTTCGCCGAGCTGACGGCGGTGATCGGGTTCTTGGGGATGGAGGCGGCGGTCGGCGCCTTCTCGGGCTATCGCCTGTTGTGCATCGACGAGTTCGAGCTCGACGACGTGGCCAACACGCTGATGACGGTGACGTTCCTCCGGTCGGTGATCCCGCAAGGCGTGCGCGTCGCCGCGACATCGAACTCGCTGCCGGACCGGCTGGGCGAGGGCAGGTTCTCCGCCGAGGACTTCACGCGCGAGATCGCGGCGATCGCATCCTGGTTCGAAGTCGTCCGCATCGACGGCCCCGACTACCGCGGCACAGCACCCGAGTCGTCCGTCGCGCTGGCACCGCCGGCGGCCGACGCGCTGGTGGCGCAGTCGGCGGGCGCGGCGACCGACGACGGGTTCGGCGCCGTGCTCGCCCACCTGCGCCGGGTGCACCCTGTGCAGCTCGGCGCCCTCGTCGACGGCATCGACACCGTCGTCGTGCGCGACGTGGCGCCGGTGGCCGACCAGGGCGCGGCCCTCGCCTGGGTGGCGCTGGTCGACGAGCTGTACGACGCCGGGGTCACGTTCGGGATGACGGGGTGCGCGGTCGGCGAGGTGTTCGACGCGAGCTACCGTCATGGCGGCTACCGCAAGAAGTACGGCCGGTGCGAGAGCCGGCTGGCGGCGATGCTCGGCGAGGCCTGCGCCCGGCTGTCTTCCCCCTGAGTCATCGGCTGCCGTCGTCGGCGGTCGTTGTCGGCTGTCGTTGTCGGCTGTCGTCGTGGGCCGTGGTTGTCGGCCGTGGTGGTCGGTCGTGGTTGTCGGTCGTGGTTGTCGGTCGTGGTTGTTGGTCGTCTT
>Ga0070741_10004802_pt1 | contig 31095 bp, 31 predicted proteins | sample Coa_R1_4_FD_66440 | JGI IMG/M metagenome (GOLD analysis project Ga0070741, IMG submission 66440) | Surface soil microbial communities from Centralia Pennsylvania, which are recovering from an underground coalmine fire - Coalmine... | ecosystem: Environmental > Terrestrial > Soil > Unclassified ... | reverse complement strand
GATCTCGATGGCGAGCGAATCGGGCTTGAAGCGCAGCTCGACGAAGGCGCGCTTCGCCGGCGTATGGCGATGGATGTTGGCGAGGCCCTCGCAGACGATCTGGTAGGCCTCGGCGGCGACGCGGTCGGTGAGCGCCGAGCTCTGGTCGGAGCGGAACTCGACGTCGATACCGTAGTAGTTGCGGTAGCGCTCGAGGTGCTCGCGCAGTCCGGCCATCAGATGCTCCGCCGGCCAGGTGTTGATCTCGCCTGGCGCATCGTCGCGCCGCAGCCGTGCGACGTAGGCGCGCAGGTCATGCACCACCAGCCGCGCCATCTCGACCAGCTCGTCCAGCTGCCGTTTTACCGGTGATGACGGCTCGAGCCGCCGCTGCAGCGCTTCGAGCCCGAGCGTGAGCCCGATGTAGGGCTGCACCGTAGTGTCGTGGATATCGCGCGAGATGCGGCTTCGCTCGAGCTGCGCCGCGCCCGCCATGGTGGCTTCCATCAGCGCGAGCTTGTCGGCGACTGCGGCGATCTGGTCCACCGCCTGGCGCAGGAAGTCGGCATCCGTGTCCGTCAGGCGCCGCGTCGCGGTGAGATAGAGCCGGCCGCGCAGCCCTTCGCGCGGCTCGTAGGGCACCGTGGCATAGAACTGCGCCTCCAAGAGATTAGCCAGGCGCTCGCACTGCTGCGTGAGCTGCGGCGTGGCCAGCACCTTGCCCGGCTGCCAGGCGGTCGAGAAGCCGGTCGGCAGCTCGAGCAGTGCCTCGGCCGATTGCGCGGTGAGCGGCTGCGGCACGGCGCGGCGCCCGCCGGCGTCGAGACGGTACATCACGAGCTCCTGGCCGCCGGTACGCGGCGAGACCAGCACGCAGGAAGCGGCGCCGAAGAACTCGAGCAGGCGATGCAGGCCCTGGTCGCGCGCGTGGTCGATGCCAAGGCGCGGGTTCGCCACGGCCGCGAGATCGCGCAAGAGGCGCACGCGCCGCCGCGCGAGCAGCTCCTTGCCGCCCCAATACGCGGTCATGTAGCCCAAAACGAGCAGGAACACCGGCCGAGTGACGAGATCGTCGAAGTCGAACCGCGTTCCCGGCCTCGCGCCGTAGAGCGAGATGGCGACGAAAAGCGCCACCGAGATCGCCGTGAGCGTCAAGCCCTCGCCGAATCCGCGCGAGAACGAGGCCACCAGGATGGCGAAAAAGAAGAAATAGAAAAACATGTCCGTCACGCCCTGGCTCAGCGCGACCAGCAGCACGCAGGCGGCGGCGTCCACCCAATGCTGCGCCCGGGGAGGCAGCGGCATGCGCCCGCCCGTAATGGCGATGCATAGCGCAACGCTGTACACGCCGTAGCAAAGCAGCGCCACGTAGATCCCGGTGCTGAAGTGCGACGGCTGGAAGGGGTCGTAGACGAAGATGTCGAGCGCGGAGACAGCAAGCATGCTGCGCATCAGCGCCACCATGCGCGCATCCACCGACTCGTTGCCGAGGAACTGCGACGGCAAGCGGCCCCCTCGATCCGCTTCCATGCACCCGACCTTACTCCATCGTTTGATGGATGTGAATCCCCCGCCGGCCGGGGAGTATGGCGCAAGGGGGGAGTCTTGCAGCACATCAGGCCGATCCGCGTCATGCTGGTCGACGATCACCGCAGCGTGCTCTGGGGGCTCGAGAAGATCATCGAAGCTGACGGGCCGCATATGGAGGTGGTCGGCAAGGCGACCAGTTGCACGGCAGCCGTCGAGCTCGCCGAGCGCACTTCCCCCGATGTCGTCGTCCTGGACCTCGACCTCGGGGGTCAAAACGCCTGTGAAATCATCCCTCGCCTCGTAAATGGCGGGGGTACGCGCGTTCTCGTCTGGACCGGCATGCGCGACAGCCGGGCGCGCGAGCAATCGATCTTGCGCGGCGCTTCCGGTCTGGTGCAGAAGGAAGAGCCGGCGGAGACATTGCTCAGGGCGATTGATAAGGTCCACCGCGGTGAGCTATGGCTCGATCGCTTGACGACAGGACGGATCTTCATCGAGCTCTCGAGCCGCAAGCACGGCCTTGGGCCCGACGCCGAGGACCGGCGCATCGCGGCCCTGACCGCACGGGAGCGCGACATCATCGGGCAGCTCGTGGCCGATCCAGGCGCGGACAACCGCCGGCTCGCCGCGCGGCTGCACATCGGCGAGCACACCTTGCGCAATCACTTGAGCCGGATCTACGACAAGCTCGGCGTGCCCAACCGCCTCGAGCTCTACGTCTTCGCACAGCGCCATTCGATCAAGCCGCTTAGCGCTTGACGGCAGTCCCAGGACAAGTGTCACTCAGCCCCGGGCGGCGGGAGCAGGACACCTGTCCTCAGAAAAAAGGGTGGGGCACACCGCGCGCGGGGCGTTGTAGGCGCCCACCATTTGCGGAAACGATAACAACGCTTTGAACTAAACCGCGCTGCCTGGGGAGGAGCCGAATTGGGTTCAAGCTTGCACGCCTTGTCGCTGCGAGGGTGGCGATGAACGCGCGTGAAACGTTGGCATTCGATCGCAGCGTAGTCATCGTCGGCTCGGCGAGCCTGCAGAACAAGCTGCTCGCGAAGCTGATCGACGAGCGCACCGGCTACCCCTGCGAAGTGCGCAGTGCCGAGCGGCTGAACGGCATCGGCTCGCGCGCGTTGACGCTCGCCCTGCTCGATGCGAGCGACCCCGGTGGTGTGCGCGCGCTCTGTGCCAGCGGGCTCCTGGCGAGCATTGCGCTCATCAACGCGGACCGCGGCCTCGCGCTCGAGGACTTCATCGCCTATCCGGGGGTGAAGGGCGTATTCGATGCCGACGTCGGCGAGGAGCAGCTCGCGAAGGGCATTCAAGCCATCTTCCAAGGGGAATACTGGCTCACGCGCAAGGTGCTGTGGGCGCACCTCGAACGCACGCGCAAGCTTCCCGAGCCGCTCGGCTCGCCGTCCGCCACGGTACTGACACGCAAGGAAATCGAGACGCTGCGGCTCCTCGCTACCGGCAACAGCACCGAGGGCATCGCCCATGCGCTGAACGTCAGCCCGCACACAGTCAAGACGCATATCTATAACGTGTTCCGCAAGATCCACGTCTCGAATCGTCTACAGGCTGCGCACTGGGCGGCGCGGCATTTCCTGCTCAGCGCGCCGCGCAGCTAGCCATGCGCCGCGTGCTCGCCCTATGTCTGCTCGCTACGGTGCAACTGTCCTTCGCCCAGGAAGACGTCGACGTCGGCATTCTGGAGGAAGGCAGGCTGGATGAGCGCGCGCTTACGAGCCTCGAGCAGGCGAGCGGCTTCATCGTCGATCGCACCATTACGCAATTCGGCGGCGAGTTCATGCGCGTCTTCTCGCAGACCTGGCGAGGGCTGCAGGGCACCCGGGAATTCGACATCACCATCATCGAGCGGCCGACCGCGCGCTACGGCAGCCTGGTGTGGATCGAATACAACAACCGGCCGGTCGCGCGCGCCTTCCTTTACGCCGGGCGCTCGACCGCCATCAAGCCGATAGCCATAGCCGCCGCCGAATACGTAGCCAACAAGCTTGCCGACGAGGCGCTCGCCAGCCAGCTCTTCGAGGACCCGGATCTAGCCAAGGGAGGCTTCTGAGATGGGCAAGTCGCTTTTCGTGCTGCTGTTCGCCTTTCCGGCCGCCCTCTGCGCCGGCCCGATCGTCTACACGCCGGTCAATCCCTCCTTCGGCGGCAATCCGCTGAACGGTCCGAATCTGCTCAACTCGGCGAATTCGCAGAACAAGTTCACCGACCCGAGCCTGCAATCGCTCTTCGGCCGCACGCCGCAGTCCGAGCTCGACCTCTTCAACCAGCGACTGCAGTCGCTGATTCTCGATCGCATCGCCAATTCCCTGTCGGGCAGCCTGTTCGATGCCAACGGCAACCTCAAGCCCGGCACGGTCGAGACCAGCAGCTTCGTCATCAGCATCGTGCAGCAGTCCAACGGCACGCTGCTTGTCACCACGGTCGACAAGACCACCGGCGCTTCGACCCAATTCGAGGTGTCGCAATGATTTCGCGCACCCTGGTACTCGCGTGCATGGCGCTCGCCGGCTGCGGCTCGACGCTGCGCACGAGCTATTGGAATCCGCCGCAACTTACGCCGGTCTCCGAAACGAGCCGCGACCTCATGCGCCTGCCGCTGGCCAAGGGCAAGATCGTCGCTTCGGTCTACGGCTTTCGCGACCAGACCGGGCAGTACAAGGCGGCCCCCGACAGCTCCTTTTCTACCGCCGTGACCCAGGGTGCCGGGTCGATGCTGGTGAAAGCGCTCGGCGATTCGGGCTGGTTTATCCCGGTCGAGCGCGAAGGGCTGCAGAACCTGTTGACCGAGCGGCGCATCGTACGCGCTCTTGGCACGCCGCCCGGCAGCAATCAGAAGCCGCCCGCCGACACGCTGGGTGGCCTGCTGCCGGCAAGCATCCTTTTGGAAGGCGGCATCGTCGCCTACGAGCAGGATGTGCGCACCGGGGGCCTCGGCGTGCGCTACTTCGGCATTGGCGCCTCCGACCAGTTCCGCACCGACCAAGTCACTGTCAATCTGCGCGCAGTAGACATCCGCACGGGCCGGATTCTTGTCAGTGTCTCCACCACCAAGACGGTGTATTCGTTAAAGGTCAGCGCGGACGTTTTCCGCTTCGTCAGTTTCAAGCGGCTGCTCGAAGCCGAGACCGGCTATACCACCAACGAGCCGGCGCAGCTGTGCGTGCGCGACGCGATCGAGGCCGCGGTGATCCATCTCATCATCCAGGGCGCGCGCGAGAGCCACTGGGCGTTCAAGAATCCGGCCGACTTGAATAGCCCGATCGTGCGCGCCTACGTCGACGCGCAGCGGGCCTATCTCACGCGGCAGGAGGTCGAGCAGCTCATGGATCGCACGCCGCTGCAGGAAGGAACCTCGAACTAATGCTTTTTTCCGAGATGGGCTTCACGCGCTCGGCGGATTGAGCATGCCACGGCGCTTTGCCAGCATGAACGCATAGCAGAACAAGGGGGTCGGCGTTGCCTGGGGAGGCGAGGTCTCGCAGCTTTGTCGTGTGGGGAGCGTTGGCGCTCGCGTGTCTTGCCGGCGAGGCGGCAGCCGACCCCGATCTCTACGTCGGCAGCGACCCTGACCTTTTCGTGCGCGGCTTCGAAGAACTCGGCGGCCAGCTGCCGCCGCCGAACGTCTTTGGCCTCAACCAGGCGACCGTCACCCAGGACGGTAGCAACAACAGCGCGACCGTCAAGCAGTACGGCGGCTACAACGACGTTCGCGCGAGCCAGACCGGCAACGGCAACATCGCCGCGCTGGTGCAGTTCGGCGTCTACAACACCATCAACCTCACGCAGGTCGGCAACGCCAACGAAGCACTGATCGGGCAAGCCGGCTCGAATAACACCGCCACGGTAACGCAGAACGGCATGAATAACCTGGCGGTCATCTTGCAACTCGGCAACGGACAGAACGTTTCAGTTACGCAGAACGGCAGCAATCAATTCGCGCGCGTGGTACAGCGCAATTAATCAGGGAGAACGCACATGAAACGTAAAATCAGCGCGATGGCAATCGCGCTAGCGCTCGGATACTACGGTCTGGCGTTGGCCGACGACAACTTGGCGAATGTGACCCAATCGGGCGGTGGCAACAGCGTTGCCGTGTCGCAGGACCCGTTCGGTGGCGGTGCCTCCGCAACCGTTTCGCAGGACGGGAATTCGAACTCCGCAAGCCTCACCCAGACGGGTGCTGGCCGCGACATGAGCGCCACCGTGTCAACGACCGGCAATTCCAACACGGCCGCAGTATTGCAGGATGGGACGATCAACGGCAGCGCGAGCGTGACGCAAGACGGCGACGGCAACAAGGCGACGATCAATCAGCAGCCCGGCGGCGGCGGTTTCTCAAACGCGGCCCAGGCGGCGATTACGCAGGAAGGCAATAGCAACACCGCGGCCATCCACCAGGTTGGCACTAACTGCTCCGGGTGCACCGCCGACGGCGCGAGCGCGACCATCAATCAGCTGAGTAGCGGGTTCACCAGCTTCAACAACGGCGCGACGATTAATCAAACGGGCCTCTCGTTGCGCTCGAATGCGACCATCAGGCAGGATTCCGGGAACAACAGCACTGCCGCGGTCAACCAGACCGGCGCCGACCAGAGTGCAACCATCAACCAGCAATTCATGCATCTAGCGAGCGCGCAGATTGACCAGAGCGGCCACAACCAAACGGCAACTATCAACCAGACCCTCGCCGTCAACTTCAGCAGCGCGTCGATCACGCAGGCCGACAGCAACAACAGCGCATCGATTACGCAAAACTTCAACTCCAATAACAATACTGCCAGCGTCAACCAGTCGGGCACCCTGCAAAGCGCGACGATTACGCAGCAGAACAACAACACCGGCACGAATGAATGGAACGACGCGACCATCGTGCAATCGGGCGGCTCGCACCTCGCGACCATCGATCAGGGGGGTGTCGGTACCTCCCCGAGCCACAACACGGTCCTCATAACGCAGAGCGGGTTCGCCAACACAGCCCACGCTACGCAAACTGGCGGCGCCGGCAACAGCATTACGATCACGCAGCACTAAGGAGGCTGACGCCGCGGCCGGGCGACGACCTCCGTGATGGCTTAATGCATGCGAAGAGAAGCTCTGCTAGCTCTCGCGTTCATGGCGTTGGGGCCAGCCCTGGCTGATCAACCCGCCTACCGGCTGCGCATCGACTCGAACGTCGAAGCGTCGCAGCTCATCGTGGTGCCAGTCGTCGCCGCGCCGGCGGGGCGCCGATTGCGCTACGAGATGGTCTCGAGCAAGCAGGGACCTGGCGGTAACTCGAACACCAGCCAAAGCGGCGGCGTGCTGATCGGCGCGGATGGCTCGGCGAAGCTCTCGACACTCAGGTTCGGCGTCGGTGCCGATGACCGTTATGTCATCACCGTCAGGGTATTTGACGGCGTGAACCTCGTCGCCGAGCAGTTGGTGCGGCACCCGCCGTAGGAAGAGCATAGCGAGGTAAACCTTGCCGCAAGTCCGTTCGTGGGGTTATGGGAATGCAGCATCTCAATTCGATCGGGCGTTATGGCAACTTCAATCACGAGAGGAGAGGGACATGAAAAGGCTTACCGCAATATCCGCTGCAATCGCCATCGCGTTCGGGGCGTCGACCCTAGCGCTGGCCGGCGACGACAACTTCGCATTGACATTCCAAAACGGCACCGGCAATGCCACGACCATCGATCAAACCGGCGCACACAATGCCAACCGGCTGCTGCAGTTCGGGGCGGACCCAGGAGGTATCTCGCCGGGCTGGCTGCTCAACCACGACACCGTTCATCAGGTCGGCAACAACAATACGGCTACCGTCACGCAAGCTGGCAATGGCAGCGCGGACATCACCGCGCAGATAAATCAGCAGGGCAACGCCAACATCGCAACCGTCAACATCGCCGGCACCGGCGTCTGGGGTTACATCACCACGGTCGGCAATAACTCCACGGCGACCATCAGCCAGGTTGCCGGCAACAACGCGGCCGCCTATATCTCGCAAGGCTTCAAGACCAACACCAGCAATGGCAACGTCGCGACGATCAACCAGGTCGGAACGAACGGCGAATGGAACAACAACAACTATGCCTCATTACCCGGCGGCGGCGGCGGCTTCATCTGGAACGACACCAACATCGCGCAGGACGGTGCCAACAATCAGGCGAACATCAATCAGCAGGGCAGCAGCAATTCGTCGGCCGACATCATCCAAATCGGCAGCGCTAACACCGGCTCGATCAGTCAGGTCGGTGTCACCCACAACAGCCTCGCCAGCATCGAGCAGTACGGCTCGGGCAACAACGCCTCGAGCTCTGCCTTCGGCGACGCGGATTCCTCGATCGTGCAGAACGGCTTGAACAACATCGCGACAACGACCCAGACCTTCACCGTCGGTCTGCCGAACGTGGCAGCAATCTTTCAAACGGGTAACGCCAACATGGCGGGTGTGACGCAGCAAGGCGGCGGCAATCGCGCCACGGTAAGACAGTAACGGCTGGAGAGCATTGGCCAAGCCTTATCCGCAGCCGTAGACCGGGCCGGAGGCAACCCCTCCGGCCTTTTTCTAATCCCTTCGTGCGACGCGTCGCTCATACCTTCGCCTGATTGAGCTTCCGGGCGCGTGCGCTCATCGTTCGGGGCGTAGGGTCCTGCAAACCAACGGGAGGGAACATGCAACAGCGGCACAGGCTATACCTCAGCGCCATCGCGTTCGCCTTGGCGATCCATTATGGCGGCGTCGGCACGGCGCTCGCCGGGAACAACGACGCGACGATCGACCAGACAGGAGGCGGCAACACTGCCACCATCGACCAGACGACGCATAACCCAGGCAATGCTCCGGGAGGCGCTACGGCCGACATTACGCAAAACGGCAACAACAACGCCGGCACCATCATTCAGGACAACGGCAGCGGCACGATCCCGATCCACGCCACGATCCATTCGACCGGGGACACGAACTCGGGGACGATCGTGCAGCGCGGCCTGGACAATGCGAGCGCGACCATCGACCAGACGGGGAATCTCAACACGGCGAGCATTACACAGGACTTTCCTAACCCCAATCCGTTGAACGTCTTTGCCGACGGCGACTCGGCGAGCATCTCGCAATCGGGCACCGCGAACAATGCGACGATCCATCAGATGGGCACGAGTTGCGGTCTGTGCAACGATCACACGAGCGCCTCGATCGACCAGCTGGGCACGTCGAATAGCGCGACCGTGAACCAGATCGGCTTCCCCACGATGCGCACAACCGCGACGGTCAGCCAGAACGGCACCCTGCTTGTCGCCACCGTCAATCAGAGCGGCAATGACAACACGGCCACCGTGACGCAGACGAGCGCATCCAACCACGCGCTGGTCACGCAGAACGCATCGAACAGCACGGCGACCGTCACACAGGGCGGGGCCATCGGCCAGAGCAACGCGACGGTCAACCAGAGCGGCACTTGGAACGAGGCCACCATCCTGCAGCCCGCCTCGTTGAACGACGCCATCATCGTGCAAACCGGCCTTGGCACCGCGGCATTGCCCAACGTAGCGTCCATCAGCCAGGCTAGCCGCCTGAACACCGCGTCGATCACGCAGTCGGGTGGCGGTGGGAATCACGCGACGATCCGCCAGTAGCCCCTCAGCGTTCCCCTCGAGGCCGGAAGCTCTCAGCTTCCGGCCTTTTTTTCGCCGACCCCGCACCCAAAAGGGCGGCATGACAGGAGTCACAGCAAAAAAGGTACGCGGCGACCGCGCGCGAGGTTGCGCTCGCGCTCACCATTAGCCGCAAGAACCGTAGCTGGGGAGCCGTGTTGCCCGGGCGCCGTGAACCACGTTTCGAAAGCGACCTTGCCGTCGAGCTCGAGGGCGGCAGCGCGCGCGCGCGCAACGTCAGTGCCTCCGGCATCTACCTGGAGACCAACGTACCGCTCAGGAAAGGCGCCGATCTGCGCTTCACGGTGCGCTTCGCGCCGGTCGAAGGCGCGCCGCTGCGCATGGAGTGCCGCGCGCGCGTGGTGCGCGTCGAGCGCCTGGTCGGTCGTTTCGGCGTCGGCGCAACCATCCAGCACTTCAACTTCGCGCGCGAGCGCAACCCCAGCGGCGATGAGAGCACCTGACTCGCGGGCTCACCCGCGACCTCGTCTGCGTCATCCAAGCCCGATGCAAGAGGTCGCACTCGACGGGGCGGGGCGACCCGCCCCCTTTTCTTCCCCATCATGAATCTCGTCTACCACTTCCTGCACGCGCGCAACACGCAGGAGCTCGAGCCGGGCGCGGTGCTCTTCAAGGAGGGCGATGCGGTCGGCCCGATGTACGTGCTCCTCGAAGGCACGGCGCGCGTGCTGGTAGGCGGACACGTGGTGGAAATGGCGGCGCCGGGGACGCTCCTCGGCGAGATGGCGATGGTCGATGACCAGCCGCGCAGCGCCACGGTGGTGGCTATCGCGCCGTGCCGGGTGCTGCCGATCGGCCGGCCGCAGTTCGATCTCTTGGTGCGCGAGAAGCCCGAGTTCGCACGGCACGTAATGAAGGTGCTGGTGCACCGGCTGCGCCGCATGAACGAGCTCTTCAGCGAGATGAAGGCGGCGCAGCGCGAGGCGGGCGAGCTCTTCCGCTCGCAGCACACGCGCAAATGGCGCGCGCCGCAGGTCGACGACACTATCCCGATGTAGCTCTACCGGCGAATGCCGAGCTTGCGCAGCAGGCCCTCGCGCCGCGTGAGCCACCATCCGTACTGCACCGGCCAGCGCTCCATCTGCGGATCGGCGCCGAGCGCCTGCGCCGCGTGGTGCGGCCAGTTCGGGTCATCGAGCGCCTCGCGCGCGATGGCGATGAGGTCCGCGCGCCCGGCGCGCAGCGCCTCCTCGGCCTGCTCGGCGCTGAGGATCAGGCCGACCGCCATCGTCTTCACGCCGGTCTCCTTGCGTACGCGCTCGGCGAACGGCAGCTGGAATCCGGGCACCCGCGGCAGCGAGAACTTGGTCGCCGCGGTCGCCGAGCCCTGGATGCCGCCCGAGGAGCAGTCGACGACGTCCACGGCGCTCGCTTTCAGCTCCCGCGCAAAGGCGACCGTGTCCTCGATGGTCCAGCCGCCGTCCACATCGTCGATCGACGACACGCGCACGAAGAGCGGCCGCTCCCCGGGCCATGCCTCGCGCACCGCGCGCACTACCCGCAGCGGAAAGCGCATGCGCTCCTCGCGCGCGCCGGGGTTGGCAATCGGCGAGAGGAAACTGTGCAGCAGGTAACCGTGCGCGGCATGGATCTCGAGCACTTCATAGCCGGCGGCGACTGCGCGGCGCACGGCGGCGCGATAGGCAGCGAGCAGCTCGTCCTCATCGCGCTCGCCGATTGCGCGCGGCCTGAGCCAGCCGTCACCGAGCGGCTCGCTCGTCGGCCCGACGATCTCCCATGCCCTGTCGCCGCGCGCGAGGTCCGCGTCCGTCAGTGGACCGTTGCCGTACCACGGCCGCGCCATGCTCGCCTTGCGCCCCGCGTGCGCCAACTGTATTGCCGGCAGCGCGCCCTGTGAACGTACAAAATCGGCGATGCGCGCGAGTCCCGGGATGTGCGCGTCGTCCCAGATGCCGGTGTCGCCGTGCGTGATGCGGCCGCGCGCCTCCACCGCCGTCGCTTCGACGAACACGATGCCCGCGCCGCCCTGCGCGAACTTGCCCAGATGAACGAGGTGCCAGTCCGTGACATGCCCGTCCTTTGCCGAGTACTGGCACATCGGCGAGACGACGATGCGATTCCGTGCGGTGACGCCGCGCAGCTCGAGCGGCTGAAAGAGAAAGGGTGCGCTCATCTAAATAGGGTCAGGACAACAACCGGTGGCAGGAGAGTTGTTACCCTGACCCCGAATTCGGCCAGCCGCCGTAGGGCACGGTGATGATCTCGAGGAAGTGCCCGCCCGGCTCTTCGAAGTAGACGCCGCGGCCGCCGTCGTGGCGGTTGATCTTGGCTTTCTCGCGCTTGCCGGGGTCGGCCCAGTAATCGAGCCCGCGCTCCTTGATGCGGCCGAAGATGGCGTCGAATTCCTGCTCGCTCACGAGGAAGGCGTAGTGCTGTTTCTCGACTTCATAGTCGGCGTCGCAGAAGTCGAGCGTTACATCGTTCGCGAGCGGCACGGTGAGGAAGTACGAGCCGAACGGCTTCGCCTGCGGCAGGCCGAAAAGCTCAGTGAAAAAATTCGCCGACGCGCGCTTGTCGCGCACGTTGACGATGGTGTGGTTGAGTTTCACCGTCACAGCAGGAAGACGCCTTTGCCGCTTGCCTGCTGGTCGAAGAGCCGATAGGCCTCGTCCGCCTGCTCGAGGCGCCAGCGATGCGAGAAGATGCGCTCGAGCGGGATTTTCTTCTTCGCAATGAACTCGGCGCATTCCCGCATGCCCATCGCGCTGAAGGTCCACGAGCCGATCAGCGTCACCTGGCGGCGCAGGAGATCGGGGCTCACTTCGAGCGTGACGTCGCCGCCTTCGCCGACGTAGCACGCCGTGCCCCAGGTCCGCACGCAGCGCACCGCCGCGCGACGCGCCGCGGCGGCGCCGGTGCAGTCGAGCGCGAGATCGACGCCCGCGCCGCGCGTGAGCTCGCGCAGCGCCGACACCGGGTCTTCGCTTCGGGCATCGATCACCGCATCGGCACCGAATTCGGTGGCAAGCTTCATGCGCTCGGCCGAGGTCTCCACCGCGATGACGCGCGCGCCCATTGCCGCGCCGAGCACGGTCGCCGAAAGCCCGACCGGGCCCTGGCCGAAGACGGCGAGCGTGTCGCCGCCGGCGATGTGCATGCGCCTCAGCGCGCCATAGGCAGTGCCGGTGCCGCAGGCGACCGCGGCGCCTTCGGCAAACGAGAGCTCCTCGGGGAGCGGCACGAGCGTGCGCACCGGTACCTTCAGATAATCGGCGTGACCGCCATGCGCGGTGACGCCGTAGACGGTGATGCCCGCGCGGCAAAGCTGCGACCAGCCGGTGCGGCAATGCGCGCACACGCCGCAGCCGGCGTAATGGTGGTCCATCACCCGCTGGCCAAGGGGCGCTTCGCGCTCGGCAACACCCGGACCGCGGGAGACGACCACGCCGCAGGGCTCATGTCCGGCGATGAACGGGTCGGCGTTGCCGCCGAGGCCGAGCGCCGCCTGCGCAGCGCCGGGCGGCGAGCGGTAGAACTTGAGGTCCGAGCCGCACATGCCGGACGCTTTCATCTCGATCACCACCTCGCCCTCGCCGGGCGTGGGATCCGGAAAGCTGCGCAGCTCGACCCGGCGATCGCCGAGAAAAACGACGCCGCGCACGCGCTAGGTCTGCGCGATCTTGGTTTTCTTGCCCGGGTCCTTCTTGAGCGACAGCGCCGAGGCACCGCCCTGCCACTTGGTCTCGTCGATCTTCTCGCCGAGGAAGTTGAGCTCGATCGTCACGTCGTCCGGATCCTTGAGGAAAATCTGGAAGAGCGGCGGCTTGGCATCGGGGAAGCTGCGATAGTGCATCTCGACCTTGTGCTGCTGGATGCGCTCGCGCACCTCCGGCGCGTTCTTGGCGAGGAAGGCGATATGGTCCACTGCGCCCGAGCCGGTGGTGCCCGTCGGATGCTTCTTCAGCAGGAACTTGTCGCGGATCTCGTTCGGCGCCTGCCAGGCGAGGTGCACGCAGGTTTCGCCGTTCGCCTTCAGCCAGTAGCCCGGGAAGCCGAAGTCCGGCCGCTCCTTGTCCACCTCCATGCCGAGCACGCGGCAGTAGAAGTCCTTGGTACGCTCCAGATCTTTCGCGACGAGCAGGAAGTGGTTCAGTTCGGTGATCGGCATGACGGTCTCCTCAGTCGCTATGATTTTACCCATGCCGAGATTGCTACCGCTCGTCCTTTGGTTCCTCGCTGCCGCCGCCGGCGCGCAGACCTATGAGCCCTACGAGGGCCAGCCGGGAAAGGACGTCGTCTGGGTGCCGACGCGCCCGGCATTGGTCGAGACGATGCTGAGTCTCGCGAACGTCACCGAGCGCGACTTCGTCGTCGACCTCGGCTCGGGCGACGGGCGCATGGTGATCGCGGCGGCCAAGCGCGGTGCGCGTGCACTGGGCATCGAATACGAGGCGGAAATGGTGTCGCTCGCGCGGCGCAACGCTCTAGCGGCCGGCGTCGGCGAGCGCGCGAAGTTCGTGCAAGGCGACATGTTCGAAGCCGATTTCTCGCAAGCCACGGTGCTCGCGCTTTTCCTGTTGCCGACCAATCTGCGCAAGCTCGCGCCCAAGTTCCTGCAATTGCCGGCGGGCACGCGCATCGTCAGCAACACCTATCGCATCGAGGGCTGGGACGAGGAGACCATGTCGGAGCTCGGCGACGCCTGCGCGAGCTGGTGCACCGCGCTCCTCTATCTCGTGCCGGCAAAAGTGGCCGGCAGCTGGCGTTTGCCGACCGGCGACCTAGAGCTCGCGCAGGACGCGCAGCGCATCAGCGGCACGCTCGCCGTGCCGGGCGGCGGCAAGGCGAGCGTCACCGGGCACCTGAGCGGCGATCGCATCCGTTTCACGGTGGCTGGCAGCGGCGATTACAACGGGCGCGTGCATGGCACCGAAATGTCCGGCGATGCCAAGGGCAGCTTCTCCGGCTACTGGAAAGCGACGCAAATCAAATCGGGGTCAGGCACAAATTAAGTCGCCCGCCTGCGCGAGACGATCGGGTACCCTAGCCGGCATGAGGACGAACCTTGGAGCGGTGATGCTCGCCGTGGCGCTCGGCGCCTGCGCCACGGTGGCGGATGTAGATCGGGCGCGCGAGTCGTGGCAAGGCGCGACCTATGAGGAGGTGCTGCGCGCCTGGGGCGCGCCGGTCGGCAGCACGCGAACGGCTGACGGGCGCGATTGGTACACCTGGGTCACCGCGTCCGCGGTGCAGCCGGGCCCAAGCGTCGGCTTCGGCCTGGGCGGCATGAGCGTCGGCCGCGGCAGCGCGACCGGGGTCGGCGTCGGCGTGGGCGTGCCGGTCGGCTCGCCCGCGCCGCCGGATCGCTGCGAGCGCACCTTGATATTCGAGAACGGCCGGGTGGTGGATCAGAGCTGGGTCGGGCCGCCCAGCATGTGCGCCGACTTCAAGCGGCCGTAATGATCTGCGGCTAGAGCTGCGTCCCCGACGCCGACCCAGCTACTTGACGCTGACGGGGATCAGCTGCGCCTCGTCGGCGCCACTCTTGTTATCGAAAGTGACGACCATCAAGCCGAGCGCCGGTGTACGAGCGGCTTCGGCCGAGTTCACCTGGACCACGACGCTCGAGTTGCTTGCACCGGGCGCGACGTTGACGAATCCACCGTTGCTGATGGAGCTAGACCAGGCATTGAATGCCGCCACGCCGGGAATGACCTTCTTACCGCCGTTGAGCAGATCGAAGCTCACCACCGAATAGCTCAACCGCGGGTTAGCCGCGCTGAGACAGGCGTTGCCCGTGCGGCAAAGACGCGACGACAGCACCGGGAGAAGTATGGTCGAGCTGTCGGTAGGAGCGACCGCGAAAAAGTCGATGCTGACGCTCCCGCTTACCAGGTCGACGACGAAAGCGCCCATGCGGCCGTTGATCGAGCCAGCGGTGCCATTGCCGAAGTCGAAGCCCACGACCTCGTAGTCGGCCTTGCCGTCGCCGTCCACGTCGATGTTGATGACGAACTCGTTCGACGACGGACTCGACCAGGGGTTGTAGTTGTTGATCGCAAAGATCAGCACCTGTGTGCTCGCGTTGAAGGGGAATGCCTGCACACCCACGGCGCGCACATCATTGGTCTGGTTCAACTTATCCTTGCTTTCTGGTGCTGACAGCCCCCAGGCATAGAAGTCTGCCTTGCCGGCGATGGCACCGTTCTTGTTGGTCACGTTTGCCGTCGTCGACGGATTGGTGCCGGCGAGCTTCCCGATCGAAGTGGTGACGTTCGCCGCTACGCGCGGCACAAGGTAGTACGGCACGCGGAGCGTGACGCCGCCGTTGTCGGTTCCCTGCGGCGTAAATTCAACCAGGCCGGCGACGTCTCGGAACGAGAGACCGGAGGCGCTCGAAGAGCCTGCCGTGGCTGCCGGGACGTTGAGCGTCGCGGTGATCAGCGCTTCGCCGTTCGCCGGAACGGTGACGCTCGGGCTGCTCAGCCGCAGCGTATGCGGCGAGCCGGAGGCGCGCGCCTGGGCGACATTGAAGGTCGCCGCAGTGCCGCCCAGGTTGCGCAGAGTAATGTCGAGCGCGCGCGAGTAATCGTTGCGGAACTCGGCAACGCCGAAGTTCAGCGCCGCGCCGAACTTGCCGCCGGAGGTGCGCGCCACTACCTGCGTCGCGGTGGACGCGGGCGCCTGCACCAGACCCGTGCCCGCGAGGCGGGGGCTATAGCCGGCCACGCCAGCGGGGGTCGCGGTGTGCACGATCGCCGACTTGACATCCTCCACGCGCCAATCCGGATGCGCCTCCCGCGTGAGCGCGGCGATGCCACTGGTGTGCGGCGTGGCCTGCGAAGTTCCGGAGCCCCCGAACGCGAGATTGCCGCTGCCGACCAGCGCCGAGACGATGCTCACGCCAGGGGCCGTGACGTCAGGCTTGAGATGGGCGTCACCCGTGCGCGGGCCGCCAGAGCTGAAATCCGCCACCGCCGTGTAGGTCGGATTCGCCAGGTCGATCGCGGTGAACGTGCTCGCCAAACCGTCGCCGGCGACCCATGCGCCGGCGCTGCTCGATCTCACACCGAAAAAGGGGATCGTGACGGTATACAACTCGCCGGTATCGGGGTTAAACGTGATCGGGCCCTCAAAGGGCGGTAACGTGTTGGACGAGTTGATCATCACGACCGCTGCAGCGCCCGCCTTCTGTCCATTGATCGCTCTCGTGACGCGCGCGCATGCGCCCCGCAGCGTGACCACCAGCTTGCCGGCCACGTCGACGTAATCCGCCAGATCGCAACCAAGCGAAATGGCACCCGTGGCGGTCCTCAGCACCTTGACCGTAAGTGCGCTGCTTGGCAGCGGCGCGCCATTGGCGTTGATGGCCTGGATGCTGGTGCCGTTCGCCAGGCGCAACAGCGCTCCCGGGAAGCTGGGCATGGGATCGTTGGCCGCGACGGAGATCGCGCCTTCAGCGCTCGCGGGCGAGCCGCTGACATACGCGTTCGGACCTTGATTGCCTGCCGCGGCGACTACGATGATGCCCGCCTTGGCCGCATTGGTCGCGGCGGCAGACGCGGGGTCGTCAGCGGAGCCGAACGCGCCGCCGAGCGACATGTTGATGACATCCATGTCGTTCTCGACGGCCCAGTCGATGCCGTCGATGACCACCGCGGTCGGGCCGAGGCAGCCAAACACCCGCACCGCGTATAGATCGGCCTTCGGTGCGACGCCCGGGCCGACGTTCCAGCTGTTGGCGCTGATGGTGGTGGCGTTGTAAGGCCCCGAATAGGTTGCGCCGGTGCTGAGCACACCGGCGCCCGCGGCCGTGCCCGCGACGTGCGTGCCGTGGCCGTTGCAATCGAGCGGGTTCGGATCGGGATGCGGAACCGGTTGGAAGAGCGTCGGGTCGCTGCGGCTCGGGTTGTAGCTGTCGCCGACGAGGTCGATGCCGCCCTTGATGCGTGGCGCAGCCGGTCCGAACAGTGCAGGATCGGGCGGCGCGGTTTCCGCCGCGTGCGCCGCGTCAAAAGCCGCTGCGGTTCCGGGACCGCCGAAGTCGGCGTGCGTGTAGTCGATGCCGGTGTCGATGATGGCGATCTTCACGCCCTCGCCATGCAGGCCGAGGTTCTGCCATACCGCGGGCGCGCCGACGAAGGGAACACCGTGAATGTTGGTCGGGTAATGGAGTTGCAGCGGCCGAACCGCCACGACACCCGGCAAAGACGCAAGATCCGCGAGGCGCTCACGCGCGATTTGTACCTTCACGCCGTTGTATGCCGATTGGAAAGTCGCGAGCACGACGCCGCCCGCGCTCTCGATGCTCGGACGCAGCGCTTCCTGCTGCGCTCGCAATTGCGCCTTGATGCCGTCCTTTTCAGCGCGATCGAGCTTGCGCCCGGCCGCGCCTTGCTGTTCCGCGATGGAGTTGCCGGCAAGTTGCACAACGACGGTGACCGGCGTGTTGCTCAAGTCCGGCGGCACCAGTGTGGTGAAATCCGGCGCGGTTTCAAGCGCCTCGGGGAGCACTGCGCCCGAGTTCGTGCTGACGAGCATGCCCAGCGCGAGCGCGACCGACGCCGCGACGCGAGTCGACGTGACCTGCATGACGACCTCCCCAGTTGAAACGATGTTCTTTGCTGTCCTTCTGCGACAGCACCGTCGCCGCCCAATTAAAGAACGGCGTGCTTCAACCGCCTCCTCTTAGGGCGCATCATGATTTGCCCGCGCGCCGCGGGTCAATAGGGCAAACGCGTCCACATGTCGCAAAGCGGGCCGTCGAGACTCAGGGTCGGTCCGAGTCTGACATTCGACTGACAACTTCGAGGAGGTTTCAAATGCGCAAACCCATCCCCGGTCTTTTGCGCGCCGACTTTTGAGGGGAACAAGAAAGCGGGTCGCCTTAGGTGTCGGCGACCCACCTCTTGTGGTTTTCTACGGCGACGGGCTGCCGTAGATGTTTTGGTCGATCCCGCCTGCGTGTGGGCAGCGATCGCCGCTCCAGCTCTTGATCGTGTTGCCCTTGTTGTCCGTCGACGTAAGGATGACTCGGCATTGGAGGACATCGGATGTGCCGGCGTCCTGGTCCTCCGGCACCTCGCGCGGGTCGGCGCCCTGCACGGTGTCGCGCCAATCCGTCCAGACCGCGTAGGCAACACCGCCGAGCGAAGTCACCCAGAGGTAGTCGCCCCCGAACGGCACTGCGCGGTTGTCGAACTGCTCGTAGTTCGGGTTCGTCGTGACGTTGCTCAAGCGCGATGCCGTGCTCCAGCTCACGCCGGCGTTCGTCGAGCGCGACGCGAAGACATCCAGCGACGCAACGGTCCTGCCGTCGGCGCAGTTGCCGATCGGCCGCGTAACGTCGTAGCAGGCGTCGTTCCGGCTGTCCCACCAGATCGCGTGCAGCACGCCGCCGTCGGCCGAGATGTCGGGGAACACCTGGTGCCCGGTCGATTGGTTGTCGATGAGCTTCGGCGTCGTGGATGCTCCGGTAGCGCCGTCGTAGCGCAGGAAGAAGGTCGCGGCCTGGCCACCGGTTCCAGAACCGACCGTACCGTACGTCGTACCGGTCGGTGCCAGCGTGCCCGGCTTGGTCGCGTCATAGACCACGTACACCCACTCGTGGGCTTTATCGAGCTGATCGGCCGTGGAGCGGACCTGGGTGTCACGTCGGAAGAACGTATACCCGGAGGCGCACGCGTCGGCGAAGTCGCCGCAGTCGCGCGCGGTCCCGCCGGCGGCAGCGTCATCCTCGCCGAACAGCGGATCGTCGAGCTGCGACTGGGGAATCGGCGTCGGCTGCGGCGCGGAGACGTCCTGCGCGTCCGACGGGATCAAGGTCGTAATCTGCTGCGCCGGCGCGAACGTCTTTCCGCAGTCGGTTGATTTCGCAACCCCGACCGCGTCAGTCGACGGGCCGACGCCCGTGAACGCGCGGAACGTGACGTAAACGTGGCCGGTTCCAGTGACGGCGATGTCCGGGTTCTGCAGGCTCTTGAACGACGCCGACGTGAGCTTCATCGGCGCACTGAAGGTTTCGCCGTGGTCGGTCGAGCGCGAGAAGTAGATCGCGTTCGTGCCGTTGCCGTTGAAGCGTGACCACGAGAAGTAGACATACCCGTCGCAGGAGCCTCCTGTACGATCGACCTCGATAGCCGTCTTGTCGTTGAATTTGCCGAGCAAATTCGGCGCTGACGAGCCAGTTGCTACGACTGTCGTCCCGTAGTACTCGAGACCGTCCCGGGTGGTGTCGGGAGCGTCCGCGCCACCGGGGTTACGGAAACGCGCAACGAACAGGTCGCCGAACGTCTTCTTGGTCCCGGCCGGATCGCCCGAGCTCTCTGAGCCAAAAAACACGCGGCCGTGATTGTCCCAGGCGATCACCGGGTCGCCCGCACTTGACGTTCGCGCCTTCGACAGTGCCGCGTACGGCGAGCTGTCGTCCGGGTAGCCTGGTACGAGCGAGCTCGTCCAATGCAAGCCGCCGTCGAGTGAGCGGTAGTAGCCGAGCCAGATCGGCCCGACCGCGCCTGCCAACGCGCCGCGGTTATAGACGCCGCAGTAATCGTTCGAACTGGCGAGCAGCACGCGCGTGTTGCGCGGGTTGACCGCAACGGCGGGCTCGTTCTGGCGGCCCTTCGAGATCGTGCATTCGGCGAGCGTCTGGTCCGTGTACGGATTTCCGGTCGCGAGCGTGTAGACGCTGACATAGCCGGCACCGCATCCGCCGTCGGGGTGACAGTCATTCGTCAGCCGAACATCGCTGCCCGCGGCTGCGGCGCGTCCGAGCGACAACGCTGCTGCCGACGCAAGGACGGCAACAAAGGCGATCCTGCTCATGATTTTCTCCTCCCTACTGTTGAAGCTTCATACTAACTCCCGCCGGCCTCAGCGGCTAGAAGCCATAGCGCTCCCACGAGCCGGGCGGGTCTGTGGAACGCATCGAGCGCGCGCATCTGCTTGCAAAGCACGGCAACGTGCGCTGAGAATGCCTCCGAGGAGGAGACGGATGCGCCTGATTCGTATTGCACGCTGCGCGGCATTGGCCGCTCTGGCCGCTTTGCCCGCGTTCGCGGCTGCTGATTCCATTCCCCCCGGCGGGGTTGGCGAAAATATCCAGGTCGTCGGCTACAGCGCTCTCGACGAGCGGCCGGGCTTCAAGATGTCCATCCGCCAGGTCGGCGACCGCTGGTACCTGTACATGGGCCACCTCTGGCATTTCGGCTGGAGCATCGTCGACGTTACCGATGCGGCGAATCCGCGCGTGGCCAAGTTCATCCCCGGACCGGACAACACCTGGACCATCCAGATGGAGTTGCACGGCGACCGGATGATCACCGCGCTCGAGAAGATCGCGCCGGGCTGGGGCGGCGATCCAAACAAGCCGAACGACGAGGGCGTGCTGATCTGGGACGTGAGCGACGCGCTCAACCCGAAGAAGCTCGGCCAGTACAAGACGGGCGGCACCGGCACGCATCGCGATTTCTATGCTGGCGGCCGCTACATGCACCTTGCCGCGGGCATGCCGGGCTACAAGGACAATATCTACGTCATCGTCGACATCAGCGATCCGGCGAAGCCGGTCGAGGCGGGTCGCTGGTGGGTGCCCGGACAGAAGGAGGGCGAAACCGCGATCGCGCCGCCCTCGACCGGTCTGCACGGGCCGCCGGAAGTCCGCGGCAACACCGTGTTCCTCTCGTATGGCGGCGCCGGCATGATCGTGCTCGACATCAGCGACGTGTCGAAGCCGAAGGAAATCGGCAGGCTGTCTTTCAGCCCGCCGTTCCTCTCCTTCATCGGCGTGCACACCGTCTTGCCCGTGATGGATAAGAAGCTCGCCTACGTGAACTCGGAGGCAATCTTCGACGATTGCAAGGAGGCGCTGAACCATGCCTCGATCGTCGATATCTCGGATCTCGCGAAGCCGCGCCTCATCTCCATGCTGCCGCTGCCCGTGCCGCCCGCGAGCTTGAAGGTGAAGAGCTTCTGCGAGTACGGCGGGCGTTTCGGGCCGCACAACCAGAATCAGCTGCATCACAACCCGTACGTGCAGCAGCCGGGCAATCTGCTCTATCTCACGTACTTCAACGCGGGACTACGCATCTATGACGTGAGCGTGCCGAGCGTGCCGCGCGAAGTGGCGTACTTCGTGCCACCCGATCCGAAGAAGCGTTACGGCACGTTTCCGAAGAGCCGCCTCGCGGTGCAAACGGAAGATGTGCTCGTCGATGCGCGCGGCTACATCTACATCACGCACAAGAACCAGGGCCTGTGGATCCTGCGGCACACGCCCAAGTAGGCAGGGCGCGCTTCAGAGCACCCGGCCGCTCGCCTCGTCGATGAGGTGCATGTAGCGCAGGTCCGCGAGCAGCTGCGCGCGCTTGCCGGGATGGATCTCGGCGGTCGGGTCGGTGCGTGCGCAGATCTCCGAGCCGTTGATGGTGAAAAAGACCAGCGTCTCCATGCCCATCGGCTCGGTCACCTCGATGGGCACCTCGAACGTCGCCTGGCCCGGCAAGGCCGCGCCGCGCACGTCGGTGACGTGCTCGGGCCGCAGGCCGAGCAGCAGATCTCGCTTGCCGACATACGCCCGGTAGCGAGCGACGCGCTCCTGTGGCACCGGCAGCGAGATCGAGCCGTTGACCTGCAGCCGCAGCGCGCCGGCGGTCTCCTCGAGGCTGCACTTCATCATGTTCATCGCCGGCGAGCCGATGAAGCCGGCGACGAAGAGCGTCGCCGGCGAATGGTAGAGCTCGTGCGGCGTGCCGATCTGCTCGATGCGGCCGGCGTTCATTACGACGACGCGGTCGGCGAGCGTCATCGCCTCGACCTGGTCGTGGGTCACGTAAACCGTGGTGGTGCGCACCTTCTGGTGCACCTTCTTGATCTCGGTGCGCATGTGCACGCGCAGCTTGGCGTCGAGGTTGGAGAGCGGCTCGTCAAAGAGAAATACTTTCGGGTTGCGCACGATCGCGCGGCCCATGGCGACGCGCTGGCGCTGGCCGCCGGAGAGCTGCTTGGGTTTGCGGTCCAGGAGCTCGGTGAGCGCGAGGATCGTGGCGACGTTCGCCACGCGGCGCTTGATCTCGTCCTTCGGCACCTTCTTCAGCCGCAGGCCGAAGCTCATGTTTTCGTGCACCGACATGTGCGGGTACAGGGCGTAGTTCTGGAACACCATGGCGATGTCTCGGTCCTTCGGCGGCACGTCGTTCACCACGTCGCCGCCGATGACGATCTCGCCGTCGGTGATGTCTTCGAGTCCCGCGATCATGCGCAGCGTGGTCGTCTTGCCGCAGCCCGAGGGGCCGACCAGCACCACGAACTCCTTGTCGGCGATGTCCAGATCGATGCCGCGCACGGCGGGCGTCTCGTCGTAGTGCTTCACCAGCTTGCGCAGGTTTACCTGGGCCATCGCGGCTAACCTTTCGTCGCGCCGGCGGTCAGCCCGGCGATGTAGTAGTCCATCAGGAACGCATAGATGAGCAGCGGCGGCAGCGCGCCGAGCAGGCACGCGGCCATGATCTGGCCCCAGGCGTAGACGTCGCCCCGGATGAGGATGGTGACGATGCCGGCGGGCAGCACGAGCTGGTCGGCCGACGTGGTGAACGCCATCGGGTAGAGGAAGTCGGCCCAGGAGACGGTGAAGGCGAAGATCGTGGCCGCGATGATGCCGGGCAGCGCCACCGGGATGAAGATCTTGGTGAGCATCTGCAGGTAGCCGGCGCCATCGATGAGCGCCGCCTCGTCGAGCTCCTTGGGAATGCTGGCGAAGTAGCCGATCATGATCCAGGTACAGAAGGGCACGGTGAGCGTCGGGTAGATCACCATCAGCACCCAGTAGTGGTTCATCACCTCGATGCCGAGGGTGTCCTGCACCCAGGCGAAGATCTTGAAGAGCGGAATGAAGAGCAGCGTCTCCGGGATGAGGTAGGTGAGGAAGACGCCCATACCGAGCGCCGCCGAGCCCCAGAACTTCATGCGCGCAAGCGCGAACGCCGCCGGGATGCTGATCAGCATGGTGACGATCACGACGACCACCGACACGATCGCCGAGTTCTTGAAGAAGGTGAGGTACTGCTCGGAGCCGAGCAGCGCCCAGTAGTTCTCCAGCGTCGGGGCGTAGACCCACCACGGGTTGGTGATGGCGCCGATCTCCGCGCTCGACTTGAGCGAGGTGATCATCATGTAGATCGGCGGGGTGAGGAAGAAGACGACGAACAGCGCCAGGAAGAAGTACGACCAGTAGAGCGCGCGGCGCCGGTCGCGCTTCATGCTGCCGGTCTTGCGCGGCTCGGCGGCCAGCACCCCCGGCGAGGGGATCTCCGGGGAGAGCGAAGACAAAGCTAGGCCTCGTTGCCGCGACGGTTGATGTCGCGCAGGATGAAGATCGCCGCGATCGCCAAGATCGGGAACATGAACAGCGACACCGAGGCGCCGAGCGGGATGTCGTTGCCCTCGATGCCGAGCTTGAACGCCCAGGTGGCGAAGATATGCGTCTGGTCGATCGGGCCACCGGAAGTGAGGATGCGCACGATGTCGAAGTTGGCGAAGGTGACGATGAGCGAGAAGAGCACCGTGATGGAGATGATGTTGCGCATCATCGGCAGCGTCACGTACCAGATCTTCTGCCACCAGTTGGCGCCGTCGATTGCCGCCGCCTCGTAGAGCTGCTCGGGGACGGATTTCAGCGCGGCGAGGTACATGATCAGGAAGAAGGGCGCGCCGTACCAGACATTCACGAGGATCACCGAGAAGCGCGCCCACATCGGGTCGCCGAGCCACGTGATCGCGGGCAGGCCGATGCGCGTGAACACCCAGTTGAACGCGCTATAGGACGGGTCGAACAGCCAGAACCAGGCGAGCGTGCTCATCGCTGGCGGGATCACCCACGGAATGAGCAGCATGCCGCGCCACTTGCGCTGCCCCTTCGCGGGCACGTTGTGCACGAAGTGCGCGACGCAGAAGCCGATGAGCGCCTTGAACACCACCGCGGTCACGGCGAAGATCACCGACTGCTTCACCACCATCCAGAAGAGGTCGCGCTTGAAGAGGAAGGTGAAGTTACCGAAGCCGACGAAGCGCTCCATCGACTTGTTGAGCGTCGCGAGGTGGATCGAGTAGAGCGCGGGGTAGACGACCAGCGCGCCGATCAGCGCGATCAGCGGCAGCGCCATCAGGAAGGCGAGGGTGGACTTGCGCCGCATGAGGCGGCGCAGGCCACCACCGCGCGCGGCGGCGGTGGCCCGGCTGCGGGGCAGTACGGCGGCCATCTCAGGAGCGCTGGTAGCCTTCGAGCTCCTTCGCGCCCCAGTCGATCGCCTGCGCGATCGTCATGCCGCCTTGCGTGCACTGGGCGATCAGCTTCGTCATGAAGCCCTGCACGTACATCTGGTTGGCGATCGCGACCGGCGCCGGCGCGCAGGCCATCCAGATCTTCTGGTCACCCTTGGGCGGGTAGTGGAACACCGCGCCCTTCGGCGGCTCGACCTGCTCCCAGATCTTGAAGTTGCGCTGGCCGGCAAAGGACGGAATGTCGTAGCCGATCGAACCGTTCACCAGCTTCTCGACGTTCTCCTTCTGCCAGATCGTCGCCAACAGGCTCTTCGCCGCGGACTTGTTCTTGGAGAACTTCCACACGCCCCAGATGAAGGGCAGGTAGGGCGCGAAGCGGCCTTTCGGGCCTTTCGGCATCTCGAAGGTGTAGAGGTGCTCGGCGACCTTCGGGTTGTCGCGCTTCGCCACGGCGTAGGCCGACGGCGGGTTCATGATCATCGAGCCCTGGCCGGAGATGATGTACTTGTTGTTCGAGGCGTCGTCCCAGGCAAAGATGTCCTGCGGCATCACCTTCACCAGCTTCTGCATGTACTCCAGGCCCTGCTTGACGCCCTCCGAATGCTTGATCGTGATGTCGCCTTTGGCGTTCACCATCTCGGCGCCGAACGAGGCGAACATCGCGCCCACCCAGTCCACGGAATCGGTGGTCTGCCCGAGGCCAAGGCCGATCGGGTGGCCTTCCTTCTGCAGCTTCTGGGCCGCGGAGAGCAGCGTGTCCCAGTTCCAGTTTTCCGCCGCCTTCGTAGGCGGCTTGAGGGTGGGGTACATCTCGAGGATGTCGACGCCGACCTTCTTGAAGAGGTCCAAGCGCGCGCAGGGCGGCTTCACCTGCGTGCCGGTGACCGCCGGCACGCCGACAAAGTGACCGTCCTTGCCCTTGGTGAGGTACTGCGCCGCCGGTTCGAGCGCGCCGTTCGCCTTCGTCAGCGTGCCGATGATGTCGTCCATCGGCTCGAGCAAGCCCTGCTTGTCGAGCGGGTCCCAGGCCTGGAACGTCATGAAGTCGTGGCCCGACCTCGCCTGCGCTTCCGCCTGGGCGGTGAGCACGATCTTGTTGCCCTGGCTCGTGATGTAGTCGATCTTGAGATCGACGTTCTCCTTCTTCGCCCAGTCCTGGCAGATCTTCGTCAGCACATCGTTCGCCCCCGGAACCCAGTGGTCCCAGAAGCCGACCGCGAGAGAGCCGGCGGCATGCGACGTGCGGATGTACGGAAAGCCGATGGCGGCCGCGGACGCGGCTGCAGTCGTGGCGATGAAACGGCGACGCGTAAAGGTGCGGCGGGACATGCGGCTCCTCCTCAGGAGAATTGCAGGTAGGCCGCATCCTAGCGCTATTTGACTCGCCGCTGCGCAAAGCGATCATCGTGTCACGAGGGATCGACGCGGCCGCCCGGCGCTCGCCGACTGCGGCGTTGCACCAACTCCGGTGCTAGTCGCTCATCACATTGGGAAACGCCATGCCGAAGGTGAGAATGCAGATCGTGAGCTTAAGGATGAACAGCACCTTCTGCCGGGGCTTCATCTCTTTGTAGGGAGTGGGCATGTCGTGCGCAGACTACTGCGGCGAGACTTACGAAATGCTGTCGGAATTTCTGCGGCCGAGGCCTGTTTAGCCGGACATGCGTTGGCTAGCCCTGTCGTGCTTGCTACTCGGCGGCTGCATGACCGCCGAGAGCGACTGTCGCACGGGTGATTGGTACGCGCTCGGCGAGCGCGACGCCGCCATGGGCCAGCGGCCGCTGCTCGAGCGCTACTCCGAGCAATGCCCGCGCTTCGGCGTGCGGCCGGCCGAGGCCGATTACCTGGCCGGCTGGGCGATCGGCTACTCGAAGACCAGCTTCCGGCAGCCGAACTAGGCTACATCTCGCGCCCGGGGCCGGGCGGCAGCTTCTCCGGGAAGCGCGGAATGAAGCCGTCGCGGTTCGGCATCTTCACCCTGGGCAACGTCTGCGCGTTCATCACCTCCTGCTCGCCGATGATCTTGTTGAGCGCGAGGATGTACGCGGTCAGCGCATAAACCTCGTCGCTCGTCAGCGAGCGCGGCTCGGTCCACGGCATGGCGCGGCGGATGTAGTCGAAGACCGTGGTGGCGTAGGGCCAGAAGTTGGCGATGGTCTTCGGCGCGTCGATGCTCTTGATCGGCGGGGCGCCGACGAGCGCCGCGCTGATCGCTCCCTTGCCCTGCTCGCCATGGCAGTGCGCGCACTTCTGCGCGTAGATCGGCGCGCCCTGCGCCATCGTGCCACTGCCCGGCGGCAGGCCTTTGCCGTCGGGATAGACGTGAAGCTCCCACGCTGCCAGGTCTGCATGCGTCAGCGGCTGGCCGAGATTCGGTCCCGCGGCGAGCGCCGGGCTGGTGGCGAGCGCCAGCGCGAGCACAGCGCTACGCGTACACATGGCGCACCTCGCCTTTCGCGTCGACCGCCCAGCTGGTGATGCCGTTGTAATGCTGGCTCGGAAAGCCCGTCGGGGGCGGCACGCGCGATGCCTGGCCGCGCAGCGCGATGATCTCGGCGCGCGTCGGCTGCACGCTCCCCTGGTCGTCCCAGGCGCGGCTTTGCAATACCGCGGGCCCGCCGTTCCATTGCCACGGGATGCGAAAGCGCGTGAACGACTTGCTCATCACCGGCTCCTGCAGCGCCGCTTCCGCCCAGCTCTTGCCGCCGTCGGCGGACACCATCACTTTGGTAATGCGTCCGTTGCCGGAGTACGCGATGCCGGAAATCTCGTAGAAGCCCGCGCCTTTCATCGCGTAGCCGACTGAAGGATGCGTAATGAACGACTTCACTTCCTGGAGGAAGTAGAAGCGGTAGGCCTTGCCATTCGGCAGGATCGGCGCGTAGGTGCGCGACTCGTAGTAGCTCATCGCCGGCAGCTCGGCGAGCTCGAGGCGCCGCAGCCACTTCACGTTCATGTTTCCTTCCCAGCCGGGGAGGAGCAGGCGCAGCGGATAGCCCTGGCCCGGCATGACGCGCTCGCCGTTCTGGTAGAGCGCGATCATCGCGTCGTCGAGCGCTTTGGCGAGCGGAAAGCTGCGGCTCAAGTGCGGCGAATCGGCGCCTTCGGCGACGACCCATTTGGCTTTCGAATCCACGCCGCACTCTTCCAGCAATACCGCGAGCGGCACGCCGGTCCACTCGGCGCACGACGCGAGTCCGTGCAGCGCCTGCGCGGTTGCCTGGATCGGCTCGGGCGAGAAGAGGGGCGCGCTGTTGCCGCCGCACTCGACGAAGGTGAAGCGCGAAACCATCGGATAGCGCGCGAGCGCGTCCAGCGTGAAGACCAGCGGGCGCTTCACCAGCCCATGGATCGCGAGGCGGTGCCGATCGGGATCGATGTCCGGATTGCCGGCGTGCGAGATGGTGAAGTGCAGTCCGTTCGGCGTCGCCGTGCCCTGCAGCAGATGATGCGGCGTGCGCGCGTGCTGCGTGCGCGGCTCGCCCTGCGGGTTGCTGAGCGTGCGCAGGGCGCCTTTCTCGTACTTCGATGGCACGCCGTACGCGGGGACCAGTTGACCCGGCTCCTTGCCCCACGCGGGCTCGAGGAGCGGCTCGGCCTTGGCCGAGTAGCCGGTCATCGCCGCGGCGAGCGCCGCGCCGCCGCGCAGGAACGCGCGGCGATCGAGCAGTCCGTTACCCGCTGCCGGTACGAACTTTTCCATGCGTCCTCCTCCTCAGAAGGTGCACAAACTATACGCCGCCGCTAATCCTGCACGCCGATTACCAGCGATTGTTTTTGCGCACCGTGGGATCGAGCCGTTCGATATCACGCTGAACTTGCGCGCGGGGCCGTTCGTAAACGATCTCGCGTCCCATGACGTTGCCAACGTAGGCCTGGCCGGTGCGCGTCGGAGTCAACGCACACCTGACGCTGTGCACCCCTTCGCCAAGAACAACCTCAATCCGGTCAACCCGCTTGCTCAGAACCGTGACATCCACGGTCTGGCCGGTCGCGGTCACGCGCACTTTGATCTTCTCGGCATCCATAAGTCCCCCGTGTCAGCCGATGTTGATTTCCTGGACGACTTCTCCAACCCGCAGGCCTTTGGCGCGAACGCGAACCTTGCCGCGACCTTGCACGGGAATCGAGACGGTGCGCCGCGATACGCTGCCGCGGCTACGCTGGTAGAAGATGTACTCGTTGTAGAGCCCGCGCCCCCAGCCTTCGAGATGGCCGACCTCGGTGCGCGCGTCGCGCGGATCGATGGTGCAGCCGGCGAGCGGCTCGACTTCCACGAACACCCGTGCGTCGAGCGCCAGCTTCTTCGCCGAATCCAGCACGTACGTTGGCAGGTACCCTGCGTTCGCCACGTCGACCTCGATGCGGCCGTTCGCGTAGCGCGCCTGCATCTCGAGTGCCGGCGCCATCGCCGCCACGCGCAGGTACATGGCCGCCTGGCGCTGGCAGATGTCCGCGAGCATCTCGTAGGGCGGGTTGTTCAGGCCGACGGTCGATACCGTGCCGCCGATCTCGACCTCGCCGAGCTGCGGATGACGAAAGCGCTTCCAGCCGCGGAAGATGCGGCCGCTGTTCTTCTCACGGTCGAACTTCGCCAGCGCCAACAGGTTCTCGCGCGTAAGCCGGCTGTAGTGATCCACAAACGGCTTCTTGCGCTCGATGCCGAGGCGCGCGAAGAGATCCCACAGCTCGCACGCATAAGCGATGGTGCCGCGCGTGTAGTAGATGAAGTCGGTGATGTCGCCGTGGATCGGTTTCTCGGGCTCGTAGATGAACTCCTCGAAGCCGCTCACCATCGGATACCCGCCGAGCTTCTCGCCCCATTCCTCGACCTGCCGGTAAATCGCGAGATCTTCCTGGTTCATCTTCTTGTCGGGCGCGTCGCCGAGCGGGCGGATGTAGACGCCGCCGAAGGTGTGCAGGTTCAACCACGAGAAGATATTCGGATGCCCGATCGCCCAGTCGATCACCGCGCGCGACTCGGGCTCGCTTGCGCCGTACGGCCCGGCGCCGACCTGCTCGGGCTCGGGCTTCCAGGCGTACGGAAAATTGCGATTGAGGTCGATGTCGTTGTCCGAGAGAAAGTGCGGATCGGGCACGTGCGTGCCGTCGTAGTTCTCGATCGTGCCCTCGGGCCACACCTTGTAGAACGGACCGGTATCCTCCAGCCGGCGCGGCAGCATCACGCCGGGCAGCTCGCGGTCCTCGACGAATTCGCCGGAGGGGTCCTGCCGGCGCAGCGACAGCACCACGCCGTCGGCGTCGATGTCACGCGCGACCCAGCGCGGGACAGGAGCGTGCTCGCGCCGATCGCGCGGATTGGAGCGCACGTAACGGCCGTCGCGCAGCACTGCTTCGGCGCCATCCGGCGACATGCGCGGCAACACGTAAAACAGGATGCCTTTCAGCCGCTCGCGCACATGCTCGGGCAACTGGTGGCGGTCTTCGCCCCGGTGGAGCGCGATCACATCCTCGGCAATGGCGAGCGCCACGCTCGAGCCGCAGAGCTCCACCGCGTGCATGTTGCCGTCGATCCACGCCGCGGCGCGCCGCCGGTCGGGCTCGCGGCCAATTTCCATTAACAAAAGGTCGCGGCCCTCGGCGCTCTTGCCGATGCTTTTTACGCGCACGAACCCGGGATGCGCGCGCGCCCAGTCCTGTAGCACGCGTGTCAGCTCGTCGTACCTCAGGTATTTCTCGCGAAATGGGCTCATGGGGAAATCGGGGACCGGTTCGTAATTATCGCGTCAGCTTCGGAGGCCGCTGGACCGTTTTCATCGCTTGCACGTTAATTACGCACCGGTCCCCGATCTAGTGGACGAGCGAAACCAGGCCGATGATGCCGAGCACGAGGAACGTCACTGCCTCGCCGGCAATCAGCCCGCCGCCGAGGAGCGACATGGTGCTCATGTCAGACTCTTCCGGAACGGCCGCATTGCGCCGGCGCTCGGCGAGCGCGTTCCACAGCGAGGAGAAGATGCCGCCGGCGCCGAACCAGAAGGCGGTCCACCACTCGACGAAACCGCCGAAGCTCGAGGCGTACGGACTCGGGATGATGATGGCGTCGAGGATGAAATCCGCCGTCTTGGTGGCGGCGCTGCGCGTCTTCCATGCCTGATATGCGGCGCTAGCCAAAATCCATTTGCGCAGCACTTCGGTGACGACGCCGATCGCGATGCCGAGGCCCATCAGCTTGAGCGCCAGGGTCTCGGCCGATGTCAGCCCGCGCAGCACGCCGGCGAACTTGTACGTCATGGCGCTTTGCCAGTTGCCGGTCTTCATCTCCGGGTGGAGGAACGTGTCGACCTTCAGCACGGGGTAGGCGGCGATGAAGAGCTTCGCCAGCACGACCGCGAGCACCGCGCCCATCAGCACGCCGAGCACCTGGTAGCGGAACTGGATGACGCGGTTGGTGCCAAGGCGCACGCCGGTCGAGCGATCCTGCTGCATGTCGCCGCCCACGACACAGCTCGCGAGCACGATCGAGCCGGCGACGAGCGCGATCAGCGGATCGGTCAGGCCGGCAAGCGCCATGATGGTGACGCTGACGACGAACGCCGAGGAGATCGGGTTCGAGTCGGAGATACCCATGCTGATGCCGTTCACCAGGATGAAGACGAACGCGAGCGCGACCCCCATTACTGCATAGCCAAGCGGCACGCCGAG
>Ga0070741_10004801_pt1 | contig 31101 bp, 28 predicted proteins | sample Coa_R1_4_FD_66440 | JGI IMG/M metagenome (GOLD analysis project Ga0070741, IMG submission 66440) | Surface soil microbial communities from Centralia Pennsylvania, which are recovering from an underground coalmine fire - Coalmine... | ecosystem: Environmental > Terrestrial > Soil > Unclassified ... | reverse complement strand
CCACGAGCTCGGCCAGGACGGCGGCCTCGTGTCGGCCATCCTCATCTGGGCCCTCGACCACGGCTACATCGACGCCGCCCTCGTCTCCTACCTGGAGGGCGACGGGTCGACGTGGAAGGCCATTCCCGGCGTGGCCCGGACCAGGGAGGAGATCCTGGCCGCGGCCGGCAGCCGCTACACGTACTCGGCCAACACCATGGCCTACGCCGAGGCGGTGGAGGGCGGGGCGGAGAAGATCGCCCTGGTCGGGATGAGCTGCCAGTCGTCGGTGCCCCCGGTCATGTCGGTCCGCAAGGCCGGCAAGGTCGCCCGCCGGTTCGCCCTCAACATCGGCCTGCTGTGCTCGAAGACGTTCGACGACGCCATCTTCGAGGAGCTCTTCGAGGCCAGGTACGGCCTGAAGAAGCAGGACATGAAGAAGATGAACATCAAGGGCGTCTTCCAGATCTGGATGAAGAACGGCGACTACCACGAGGTGCCGCTCAAGGAGTGCCACCAGTGGACCCGCCAGGGTTGCAAGATGTGCCCCGACTTCGCCGCCGAGCACGCCGACATCTCCACCGGCGGGATCGGCAAGTACAACGACTGGACGCTCACCATCGTCCGCACCGACCTCGGCCGGGAGATCATCGTCAAGATGCTGGAGGACGGGACCATCGAGGGCCGCCCCGGCGACGACGACCCCGGCGCCATCGCCCTCATGCGCAAGCTGTCGGTCAAGAGCCGCAAGCGCTGGCCGGAGTTCGCCATCACCGAGCCCAAACTCATCGACGCCTAAGGCCGTATCCCCCGATCGGCGGCCCAGGCCAGGAGGAGCCGCTCGGCCTCCTCCTCGGTCATCGGGCCCTCGTCGATGCGGGCTTCGAGCAGCATGTCGAGGGCTTCGCCGACCACCCGGCCGGGCCCCAGGCCGAGCAGCTCCATGACCCGGTGGCCGTCGATGGCGGGGCGGATCGAGGCCAGCTCCTCCCGCTCGGCCAGGTCGGCGATGCGGGCCTCGAGGTCGTCCATCCGCCGGGACAGCGCCCGGGCCTTGGCCTGGTTCCGGGTCGTGCAGTCGCAGCGGACCAGGTGGTTGAGCTCGTCGAGCAGCGGCCCGGCGTCGCGCACGTAGCGGCGGATGGCCTTGTCGGTCCATCCCATCTTGTAGGTGTGGAACCGCAGGTGGAGGAGCACCAGCTGGGTGACGGCCTCGATGACGTCCTTCGGGAACTTGAGGGCCCGCAGCCGCTCCTCGGCCATCCGGGCGCCGACCACGTCGTGGAGGTGGAAGCTCACGCCGTCGGCCCCGAAGGACCGGGTCTTGGGCTTGCCGACGTCGTGGAGCAGCGCGGCGAGGCGGACCACCAGCTCCGGGCGGGTCTTGGCCACCACGGCGATCGTGTGGGCCAGCACGTCCTTGTGGTGGTGGATCGGGTCCTGCTCCAGGGCCAGGCCGGGCAGCTCGGGCAGGAACTCGTCGGCCAGGCCGGTCCGGACCAGGAACCACAGGCCGGCCGAGGGGTCGTCGACCACCAGGAGCTTCGACAGCTCGTCCCGGATGCGCTCGGCGCTGACGACCTCCAGGCGGCCGGCCAGCTCGGTGGCGGCGGCCACCAGGGCGGGGTCGGGCTCGAGGCCGTAGCCGGCCACGAACCGGGCGGCCCGCAGCATCCGCAGCGGATCGTCGAGGAACGACACCTCGGGATCGAGCGGCGTCCGCAGCCGCTTGTGGATCAGCAGGTCGTCGAGCCCGCCGTAGGGATCGGCCAGCTGCGGCTCGGGGAGCGAGATGGCCATGGCGTTGACGGTGAAGTCGCGCCGGGACAGGTCGGTCTCCAGCGAATCGGAGAACGTGACCGACGGCTTGCGGCTGTCGGGCCGGTACACCTCGGCCCGGAAGGTGGTCACCTCCACCTTGAAGTCACCCCGGACGCCGCCGATGGTGCCGAAGGCCTGGCCCTGCAGCCAGACGTGGTCGGCCCAGGGCCGCACGAGCTCGAGGATGGCGTCGGGCCGGGCGTCGGTGGTGAGGTCGTAGTCGGCGTCGGCCTTGCCCACGCCGAGCAGGGCGTCGCGCACCGAGCCCCCCACCAGGTGGAGGCTGTGGCCGGCGGCGGCGAAGCGGCGCGCCAGATCCTGAAGGGGCGAATCCTGCGCCAGCAACGGGCGCAGCCGCTCGGGAACGGCTCCCATCCCCCCATTGTGGCCGAGGGGCCGCGCCGGCCGTCCAACGAATAAGTTCGGTGGTAGGGCGAGCCCCACCCCGAAGACGCCGGGTGGCGGGATGTCGCCCCCGGCCCGGAATCCGTATCGTGATGGACGTGCCTCCTACGGAAACGTAGGAGCCGCCACCGCCTCGATCGAATCGCCGTGGTGAACCGTCCCCAGCCGGTTCACACGGGAGGGCCGGAGGCGGTGGTGGCGCGTCCGGGCGCCTTTCAGCGGGCCGGGTCGAGCGTCCCCACGGGGAGGCCCGCCTGCTGGAGGGCGATCCGGAGGTCGTGCGGGTGGCTGGCGGCGGCCAGGGCGTCGCGCAGGCCGATCAGCCCGTTCTTGTAGAGGGCGAACAGGCTCTGGTCGAAGGTCTGCATGCCGTAGTACTCGCCCTCGGCGATGATCTGCTCGAGCTCGTGGGTCTCGTCGGGGTTGACGATCTTGTCGAAGGCCCGGCCGGTGGCCACCAGCACCTCGACGGCCGGGATGCGGCCCTTGCCGTCGACCCGCTCCAGCAGCCGCTGGCTCACGATGCCCCGCAGCGAACCGGCCAGCGACAGGCGGACCTGGCGCTGCTGGTGGGGCGGGAAGAAGTCGACGATCCGGTTGACGGTCTCGGTGGCGTCGACCGTGTGCAGGGTCGAGAACACGAGGTGGCCGGTGTTGGCCGCCGAGAGGGCGGCGGCCACGGTCTCGTCGTCGCGCATCTCGCCGATGAAGATCACGTCGGGGTCCTGGCGCAGCACCCGCTTGAGGGCGCTGGCGTAGTTCTCGGTGTCGGTGCCGATCTCCCGCTGGTTGACCAGCGAGCGCTTGTCGGCGTGGAGGACCTCGATGGGGTCCTCGATCGTCACGATGTGCCGGGCCTGGAGCTCGTTGATCGAGTCGATCATCGCCGCGATCGTCGTCGTCTTGCCCGAGCCGGTCGGCCCGGTGACGAGCACCAGCCCCCGGGGCTCCTCGGTGAGGCGGCGGACGGCCGGGGGCAGGCCCAGGGCGTCGAAGGACGGCGTGCCGGGGAGGACCCGGCGCAGGACCAGCGCCACCGTCCCCCGCTGGCGGAAGACGTTGACCCGGAAGCGCCCGGCACCCCCCGCCTCCCCGGAGCCGTAGGCGAAGTCGGCCTCGCCGGTGCGGCCGAACTCGTCGGCCCGGGCCGGCGGGAGCACGGCGTAGGCCAGCCGTTCGGTGTCGGCCGGGCTGAGGACGTCGAACGGCGTCTCGGTCAGATGGCCGTCGATACGGACGAAGGGGCGGCTGCCGGCCTTGAGGTGGAGGTCGGAGCCCCGCTGCTCGACCACATGGCGGAGCAGCTCGGACAGCTCGGGCACGTCGGGTTCCTTCGAGAGCGGGTTCGGGTCTCTTCGAAGGATCGGCACACGGCGGGCCGCGCTTGGGCGGCGGCCCACCGGCCCCTCCCGGTTTACGACCGTTTCAGCGCTTTAGATCAGGCCGGAGGCGATGTCGGCCAGACGCAGCCGCAGCTCGTGCGCCGCGGTGACCACCCGGGCGCCCGGCCCGCCCGACGTCGCCTCCTCGGGGCGGTAGGGGGCGCCGGCCAGGGCGGCCAGCGTGGCCCCGACGGAGGTGGTCAGGGCGTCGAGGTCGTAGCCGCCCTCCAGGAACAGGACGAGCCGCCCTGGCGCCGGGGCGTAGGCCGCCACGCGGCGGGTGATGTCGGCGAAGTCGCCGGCCGACAGCCCCAGGTCGGTGAGCGGGTCGGCCCGGTGGGCGTCATAGCCGGCCGACACCAGCACCCAGGTGGGGGCGAACTCGTCGACGGCCGGCGCCACCACCTCGTCGAGGGCCTTCAGGTACACGTCGCCGGTCGTCCCCGCCGGGAAGGGAAGGTTGAGGGTGGTGCCCCGGGCCTCGGGGCCGCCGACGTCGCCGAGGGCGCCCGTCCCCGGATAGAAGGACCCGTACTGGTGCGTGGAGACGTAGAGGACGCGGGGGTCGTCCCAGAAGATCGCCTCGGTCCCGTTGCCGTGATGGGCGTCCCAGTCGAGGACGAGGACGCGCTCGCCCTCCTCGGCCAGGGCGGCGGCCACCACGGCGATGTTGTTGATGATGCAGAACCCCATCGGCCGGGTGGCCAGGGCGTGGTGGCCCGGAGGCCGGATGGCCAGGAAGGCGGCGTCGCCCTCCCCCCGGCGGAGGGCCTCGACCGCCGCCAGCCCGGCGCCGGCGGCCAGTATGCCGGCCCGCCAGGAGCCCGCCGAGACGCGGGTGTCGCCGTCGATGTCGCCGCCGCCCCGGACGCAGTACGACTCCATCGCCTCCAGGTAGTCGTCGGGATGGACCCGGGCCAGTTCGGCCCGGGTGGCTTCCCGGGGCTCGAGGAACCGGACGGCGTCCTTCAGCCCGGCGGCCTCCGGGCCCCGGAGGGCGGCGGTCAGGCGCCGGGCCCGCTCCGGGTGGCCCGGGCCGGTGTCGTGATGCTCGAAGGCGGGGTCGGTGGCGACGAGAAGCATCTCCCAAGGCTACGCCCGCCGCCGGGCCGCCGAGAACGGGCAAAGGTCCCCATCGGGGCTGGTCAGGCCGCTCCGTGCACCGGGGGGCGGGGGGTCGCCCAGTAGGCTTGGCCCCCATGACGGGGGCAGCGTCGCGCGGTGTGGCGGAGCCCGAGACGATCGAGAGGCGGGGTGAGCGGGCCCGGCTGGCCAGCTGGCGGGCCGACGGGGAGGTCGCCCATCTCAGCCCGGCCGCCATGCGGCCGCTGTCGGCGGACTTCGTCGGCTCGTGCCTCGACACGCTCCGGGCCCGGGGGTTCTCCTTCGTCGTCACCAGCGCCCTGTCGGAGGCGGAATCGGCCGGGTTCCTCCGGGCCGGTTTCGACGTCCGGGAGGAGCTGGAGCTGCTGGCCCACGACCTGAAGGCCATCCCCGACGTGGCCGTCCGCCTCCGGCGGCCCGGGCGCCGGGACCGTCCCCGGGTGCTGGCCGTCGACGGCACGGCGTTCGAGCCGTTCTGGCGGCTGCATCACGGCGGCCTCGAGGACGCGCTGGGGGCGACGCCGTCCGTCCGCTTCCGCGTCCACGGCCGGGGCCAGCGCATCGACGGCTACGCCATCAGCGGCCGGGGGGCGGGCACCGGCTACGTGCAGCGGCTGGCCGTCCACCCCGACGCCCGGGGCCGGGGCCTCGGCCGCTCCCTCCTCGGCGACGGTCTGCGGTGGATGCGCCGCCACGGCGCCGCCCGGGCCCTCGTCAACACGCAACGGACCAACAAGGCGGCCCTGGCCCTCTACCGGGCCTGCGGCTTCCGGGTCCTCCCCGAGGGTCTCCAGGTGCTGGCCCGGGCCCTGTGAGACACCTCCGCCTGTCCGTCGGCCTCGTCATGGCCCTGTCGTTCGCCGTGCGGCCGGTGCCCGGCGGAGCGGCCGAACCGGCCGCCTCGTCGGGGTCGCGCGCCGCCGCCCCGCCGCCCGCCGCCGCGCCGGCGCCGGCCGCCGCGCCGGCCGCCGCCCCCCCGAAGCCGCACGTGCTGACCCTGGCGACCCAGACCCCGGCCTGGGTCCCGCCCGACGAGACCGTGCGCCTGGCGCTCAACCTGCCGCCGTCGCTCGCCGGGCTCGACGTGCAGGTCGTCGTCCACCGGGCGGTCACGTCCCGGGGCGAGCTGACCCAGACGCTCGACGGCCGCGGCCTCGGCTCGGTCGAAGGGCGCCAGTCGGTCCCGGCCGAGCAGCTGGTCACCGACGAGGCCGGCCGGCGGGTGTTCCCGATCGGGGTCCAGGGCCCGGTCTCGGCCGCCGCCCCGCCCGATCCGGGCCGCATCGTCCCCGGCCGCAGCGGCGTCTACCCCACCGAGGTCCAGCTGTTCCGCAACGGCGCGATGATCGACCACTTCGTGACGCCGCTCGTCGTCGTGGCCGCCGGGCTGACCCCGCTCACGCTGGCCTGGATCTGGCGCCTCGACGCCACGCCCGGCCACCAGCCCGACGGGACCGTCCGCAAGGCCGCCGCCGCCGACGTCGGGCCGGGCGGCCGGCTCGGCCGGATCGCCCGGGCGGCGGCCTCGGCCACCGACGTCCATCTCACGCTGGCCCCGACCCCCGAGACGCTGGGGACCTGGGAGGAGACCGCCCGCCAGGAGGAACATCTCCCCGGCGGCCCCCCGGCCGACGGCGCCGCCGCCGGGCTGCGGGAGCTGCGCACGGCGGCCACCACCGCCGGCCACCAGGTCCTCGCCGCGCCGTTCGTGCCCATCGACATTCCCGGCCTGCTCGACACCGGGCTGGCCGGCGAGGTCGACGCCGAGTTCGCCCGGGGCGCCTCCCGGGCGCAGCAGGTGCTGGGCACGGCCCCGGCCGCCGGTGCCCTGCTGGCTCCCTCACCGCTCGACGCACCCGGTCTGGCCCGGCTCCGGGACTACGGCGCCGACCGGCTGGTCTTCGAACCCGACGGCCTGGTCCCCCTCAACCAGCGCCTCACCCCCGGCCACCCGTTCGCCGTGGGCGTGAAGGGCGCCAAGCCCTTCACCGGGGGGGTCGACGACCCCGACCTCGGCCGCCTCCTCGACGGCGACGACGCCCCGGCGGCGCTGCGGGCCGCCCGCTTCCTGGCCGGGCTCAGCCTCGTGGCGCTGGAGGCCCCGGGCGAGGCGCGGGGGGTCGTGGTCGTCACCCCCGAGGACTGGAATCCGCCGGGCGCCGTCCTCGACGACGTCCTGGCCGGGCTGCGCAACAACCCGGCCGTCACGCCGGCCACCCTCGACGAGTACTTCGCCAACGTGGCGCCGGAGCAGAGCAACGGCCGGACCGTCGTCCGGGACATCGCCGGCAACCGGCCGGTCGACCCCGGCGACTCCGACAGCCTCCGGTCGCTGCGGCGCCGCCTGGCCTCCTTCGCCGAAGTGGTGGAGGGGACCTCCGGCTGGCTCGACACCGCCGACCGTTCGATCCTGATCAGCCGGGCCACGGTGCTCTCGGCCGACGACCGGTCGGAGCGGAAGCTGTCGTCGCCCGGGGCCTACCTCCAGGGCGCCGAGCGCCTGATCAAGAGCATCACCGCCAAGGTCCGGGGGCCCAAGGGTCAGCGGGTGACGCTGACGTCGCGCCGGGCGTCGATCCCCATCTCCCTGCTCAACGACACCGGGCGGCCGCTCCAGGTCCGGGTCCGCCTGGAGAGCGACCAGCTGCGCTTCCTCGACGGGGCGGAGCGGTTCCTGACGTTGGCGCCCCAGAACACCACGGAGCGGTTCCGGGTCGAGAGCCGTTCCACCGGGGCCTTCCCGCTGGTGATCACCGTGACGTCGCCCGACGGGTCGCTGACCGTCAACCAGAGCGAGCTGACGGTCCGCTCCACCGTGGTGAGCGGCGTCGGCGCGGTGCTCACGGCCGGCGCCGGCGTGTTCCTGCTCGTGTGGTGGGGCAACGACCTGCGCCGCTCCCGGAGAGGCCGGGGCCGGCGGAGCGGGCGGGCCCGCCGCCAGGAGCGGATCGCCGCCCGGGCGGCCGCCCGGGCGCTCGACGACGCCGAACGCGTCGCCGCCGGCACCCGGTGAGCTCCACCGAGCGCGTCGTCCGCTCCAGCGTTCCCGTCGCCGTCGGCACCGCGCTGTCCCGCCTGACCGGCATGGCCCGGCTGGCGGCCATGGCCTACGCCCTCGGCTTCGACCGCCTGGCCGACTCCTACAACCTGGCCAACACCACGCCGAACATCGTCTACGAGCTCCTCCTCGGCGGCGTGCTGTCGGCCACGCTGGTGCCGATCTTCGTCGAACACCGCGAGAACGGGGACGACGACGCCACCTCGGCGGTGGTCAGCGTGGTCGGCCTGGCGCTCGTCCTGCTGACCGGGCTCGGCATCATCGTCGCCCCGGCGGTGGTGAAGCTGTACTCCCTGCGGCTCTCCGGGGCCGACGCCGCCGCCCAGCAGCAGGTGGCCACCGACCTGCTGCGGATGTTCATGCCCCAGATGCTGTTCTACGGCATCACGGCCGTCGCCACGGCGCTGCTCAACGCCCGGCGCCGCTTCGCCGCTCCGGCCGTCACGCCGGTGTTCAACAATGTGCTGGTGACGGTGATCTTCCTGGCCCTGCCGCATCTCGCCCGGGGCCGGCTGACGCTGGAGGGCGTCCGCCACGATCCGGGAACGCTGCTGCTGCTCGGCCTCGGGACCACGGCCGGCATCGTGGCCATGGCCCTGCCGCTGGTCCCGGCGGTGCGCCGGGCCGGGGTGCGGCTGCGGCCGCTGTTCAACTTCCGCCACCCGGCGGTCCGCAAGGTCGTCCGGCTGTCGGGCTGGACGGCCGGCTACGTGGCCGTCAACCAGGTGGCCCTGTGGATCGTGCTCGTCCTGGCCAACGGAACCAAGGGCGGCGTGTCGATCTACCAGGGCGCCTACGTCTTCTTCCAGCTGCCCCACGGGCTCGTGGCCGTCTCCCTCATGACGACGCTCACGCCGGAGCTGGCCGAGACCGCCACCCGGGGGGAGTGGGGGGCCTTCCGCCGCAACTTCGCCCTCGGCCTGCGGCTGATGACGCTGGTCATCCTGCCCGCCGCCGCCGGCTACGTCGTCCTCGCCCGGCCGGTGGTCGGGCTGCTGCTCCAGCGGGGGGCACTGACCGCCGACCAGGCCGGCGTGACGGCGGCCTGCGTGGCGCTCTTCGCCGTCGGCCTCCTGCCGTTCTCCTTCTACCTCTACGCCCTGCGGGGGTTCTACGCCCTCCACGACACCCGTACGCCGTTCATCCTCAACTGCTGGGAGAACGTCATCAACGTGGCGGTGGCGGTGGCGCTGTACCCCTGGTTCGGGGTGCAGGGCCTGGCCTTCTCGTTCTCGGTGGCCTACGCCGTGGCGGCGCTGATGGCGCTGCGGGCCCTGTCGCGGCGGACCGGCGGGATCGGCCTCGACCTCCGATCCCGCCAGATGCTGGTCCGCACGCTGGTGGCCGTGCTGGTCATGACGCTGGCCGTCCGGCTGGCGGTGATCGCGCTGCCCGGCCGTCCGGCCAACATCGTCCAGGCCCTGGTCGGCGTCATCGTCGGCCTGGCGGTGTACGGCGCGGCGCTGTCGGCCATGCGGGTGCGGGAGGTGGCCGAGATCATCCGCCGACTGCGGGGTCGCCGCGCTGGGTAACCATCAGGCGTCACCGGGTGTCCCAGGTTGGGATCCTTGCAGGCACTACCGTGGGAGCGCTGTGGACACGCTGGCCCCCGACCGCGTTCTCGGAGGTCGCTACCGCCTCCGTCGGGAGTTGGCGCGAGGCGGAATGGCCACCGTCTGGGAAGCCGAGGACAAAGTGCTCACCCGGCGCGTCGCCATCAAGGTGCTGCATCCCCATCTGGCCGGCGACGACGCCTTCCGCACCCGCTTCCGCCGGGAGGCGGTGTCGGCGGCCAAGCTGGCCCACCCCCACATCGTCACGACGTACGACACCGGCCGCGACGCCGACGTGGCCTACATCGTCATGGAGCTGGTCGAGGGCACCACGCTGGCCCGCCTGCTCAAGGTGCAGGGCCCGCTGCCGGTGGCCAAGGCCGTCGACGTCGCCGGGCAGGTGGCCGACGCGCTGGCCTGCGCCCACGCCCACGGCGTGGTCCACCGGGACGTGAAGCCGGCCAACATCCTCCTCCGGGAGGACGGGCACGTGAAGGTGGCCGACTTCGGCATCGCCAAGGCCGGCGCCGGGAACGACCTCACCCGCACCGGCGTGGTCATGGGCACGGCCAAGTACCTGTCGCCCGAGCAGGTCAGCGGGAACCCGGCCGACCCCGGCAGCGACATCTACGCCCTCGGGATCGTGCTCTACGAGATGCTGTGCGGGTCGCCACCCTTCGTCGGCGACACGGAACTGTCGACGGCCGTGGCCCGGCTGACGGCGGCCCCGGGCAGCCTCCGCGACCGGCGCCAGGACGTCCCCCGCAGCCTGGAGGCCGTCGTGCTGCGGTCCCTGGCCCGCGATCCGGCCGCCCGGTTCCAGACGGCCGAGGAGTTCCGGTCGGGGCTCATGGCCGTCGACCTCGACAACGCCGAACTGACGCCTCCGGCCGGCCTGGCCCTGGCCCCGGCCGGGCCGGCGTCGCGCCGCCTTCCCCGCCTGCTGGTGGGGGCCCTGGCCGTCCTCCTGTTCGGGACGGCGGCCGTCATCATCCGCTCGGGGTCCGGCGACCACGGCGGGTCACCGTCGACCTCGACCCGCAAGCCGGGGCTGGCCGCTCCCGCCGGCGGGGGGCTGGTGGAGCCGGCCGCCCTCCCGGCCACCAGCTTCGATCCCTACGGCGACGACCGGACCGAGAACCAGGCCACGGTGGGCAACGTGGCCGACGGCGACCCCGCCACCGTCTGGAAGAGCTCGAACTACAACGACAACTTCCCCAAGCTCAAGCCCGGCGTCGGCGTCTACCTCGACCTCGGCCGCCCCAACCAGAAGGTCCGCAGCGTGAAGGTGTCGGCCAACGCCGGGTACGTGGCCCAGATCTACGTCGCCGACCGGCCGAGCGCCGACCTGGCCGGCTGGGGCGCTCCCCGCACGGCCGGGGGCTCGGGCACGTTCAACGTCGGCGGCGTCACCGGCCGCTACGTGCTCGTGTGGTTCACGTCGCTGCCGCAGGTCGACGGCGGCTACCGCGTCGAGGTGTCGGACATCACCGTCGACTACGGCTGAGCGGCCGGCGGCGCGGTGAGCGGCGACGCGGGCGCCGGGGCGAGCGACGAAGCACTGGCCGCGGCGGCCAACGCCGGTGACCGGGCCGCTCTGGAGGCGCTGCTGGCCCGCCACGTGGACCGGGTCCACGCCATCTGCCGCCGGATCACCGGCCACCCGGAGGACGCCCTCGACGCCACCCAGGAGGCCCTCGTCGCCGTCACCCGGGGCCTCCACCGCTACGACGGCCGGTCGCTGTTCACCACCTGGCTGTACCGGGTGGCGACCAACGCCGCCCTCGACGAGCTCCGCCGCCGCAAGCGCCGTCCCGAACCGGCCGAGCTGGACGACGACCGGGCCCGGCCGGTGGGACCGGGCGGGCCGGCGGCGGTGGAGTCGGTGGTCGCCGCCCGTCTCGACGTCGACGCCGCCCTCGCCGCTCTGAGCCCCGAGTTCCGGGCGGCGGTGGTGCTGCGCGATCTGTGCGATCTCGACTACGCCGAGATCGCCGAGCTGCTCGATGTCCCGATCGGGACGGTTCGCTCCCGTATCGCCCGGGGCCGGGCGGCGATCGCCGACCACCTCCGGGAACCGGCCGCCCCTCCCGAACGCCCAACGAGATGACGATGGACGCCACCCCCGACCGCCTCGACCCGCATCATCTCGATGACGGGACGCTCTCGGCCCTCCTCGACGGCGACGCCGGCGACGGCCCGGACGCCGCCGCCCACCTCCGGGCCTGCGACCGCTGCGCCGCCCGCCAGGCGGAGCTGGCCGGCGCCCGGGCAGCCCTGGCCGCCGCCCCCGTCGAGCCGCTCGACGAGCTGACCCGCCGCCGGCTGGTGGGCACGGCGCTGCGGGCGGCCGATCCAGCAGCTCCTGGCGACGGGCGGCTTCCCGGGGCGGCCGGCCGGCACCGCCGGCTGCCCCGGCATCCGGCGCTGGTCGGCTCGGCGGCCGCCGTCGTCCTGGCGCTGCTGGTCGGCGTCCCGTTCGTCCTCGGCCACCGGTCCGGCCCGAGCCGGCGGAGCCTGACGGCGGCGGCCCCCGAGGCGAGCCGGGACGCCACCGCCGGCGCCTACCTCGGCGACCTCGGCGACCTGTCGGACCGGGACCAGCTGCGGCTGCGCCTGAGCGGGTCGGCCGGCAACTCCGCCGAGCGGAACTTCGCCACCTCGGCTCCGGGCCAACCGGCCGCCCCGGCCTCGGGTGGGGCGACCCCGGCCGATGCCCCCCTGGCCGCCCCGACGCCGGCCGGGCCGCCGGGCGCCGAGACGACGACCCTCGGGCCCCAGGCGGCCGTCGGCGGCTCCGCCGGTGCGGCCAAGAGCGCCGCCCCGGCGGCCGACACGTACTCCGGGCCCGAGCAACAGGCGGCCGTCGACCGGGCCCGGGCCGACACCGACGCCTGCGTCGCCGCCCTGCTCGACGGGCCCGCCCGGGGCGGGCGGCTCACCCGGTCGGGGACCGGCACCTACCGGGGCCGGCCGGCGGTGGTGGCCGCCTTCGAGCTCTCCGGCGGCACCGTGGCCTTCGTGACCGACCGGTCGGGCTGCGCCGTCCTCGACCGGTTCACCTACTGAGGGTCAGGGCTTGCGGGCCCGGTCCTGCTCCGCCACCCGGTGGGCCGACCAGATGCCGTAGGCGCTCGACACCGCCGCCAGGACGATCGCCACCCAGCCCTCGGCCGGCCAGGGGCGGTCGGGATTGTCGTTGTGGACGGCCAGCGCCTCGCCGAGCACCGCCAGGACGGCGGCCACGGGCATCATCCACGGCGGCGGGTCGTGGCTCCAGACCCGGTTGAGCAACCAGGCCATGGCCCCGCCGAGGCCGGCGCCGCCGGAGATGGCCAGCCACTGGATGCCCTCGCCCTGGAACGTGTACTCGCCGAGCACCATCCCGCCCAGCCCGGCCAGGATCAACCCGACCGCCAGCGACCCGGCCAGCCGGACGGCCGGCGGTACCGGGCGGCGGGTGTCGTCCGAGCGCGACATGGGCCGTGAGGTTAAAGCACCACGGCGTGGAAAGGCCGACGGCGGCGGGGTGTGTAGGCTCCGAACATGCCCGATTGGACCGATCAGGTAGCCGACCAGATCGAGACCGCCGTCGTCGCGGTGCGGGACAAGACGGTCGTCCCCGCCCAGCGGATCGTCGGCTACGTCGTCGCCGGGCTGTTCATCCTGTTCCTCGTCGGCGCCGTCGGGCTCCTGGCCTGCGTGGGCCTCTTCCGGCTCGTCGACGCCTATCTCCCCAGCGGCTCGTGGGCCACCTGGCTCGTCTTCGGCGGATTTTTCACGCTGCTCGGCCTGTTGTGCCTGTCGTTCCGCCGCTAGCCCGCCGCCACAGGAGCGCACCATGGACGACGTCCGCGACGTCATCATCGTCGGGTCGGGCCCGGCCGGCCTGACGGCCGCCGTCTACACCGCCCGGGCCAACCTCAACCCGCTGGTCATCGAGGGCTTCCCCGGCGCCGGCGGCCAGCTCATGCTGACGACCGACGTGGAGAACTACCCCGGGTTCCCCGAGGGCATCATGGGCCCCGAGCTGATGGAGAAGTTCCGGGCCCAGGCCGCCCGCTTCGGCGCCGAGTACCTCACGGCCAACGCCGAGCGGGTCGACTTCTCCTCCGCCCCCTTCGGCGTGTGGGCCGAGGGCCGGGAGTTCCGGGCCAAGACCGTCATCATCTCCACCGGCGCCTCGGCCCGGATGCTCGGCCTCCCGTCGGAGGCCCGGCTGCTGGGGCACGGCCTGTCGACCTGCGCCACCTGTGACGGCTTCTTCTTCCGGGGCCAGGAGATCGCCGTGGTCGGCGGCGGCGACTCGGCCCTCGAGGAGGCCACCTTCCTCACCCGCTTCGCCTCCAAGGTCAACATCATCCACCGGCGGGACGAGTTCCGGGCGTCGAAGATCATGCAGGACCGGGCCCTGGCCAACGACAAGATCAACGTGATCTGGAACAGCGTCGTCGACGAGATCCTCGGGGCCGAGAAGGTCGAAGGCCTCGCCCTGCGGGACACCGTGACCGGCGAGACGTCGAAGATCGAGATCGGCGGGGTCTTCGTGGCCATCGGCCACGACCCCAACACGTCGCTCTTCACCGGCCAGATCGACCTCGACCCGGCGGGCTACATCCTGACCCACGACGGCTCCAAGACGTCGGTGCCCGGCGTCTTCGCCTGCGGCGACGTGCAGGATCACGTCTACCGCCAGGCCATCACCGCCGCCGGCTCGGGCTGCATGGCGGCCATCGACGCCGAGCGCTACCTGGAGGCCCAGGGGCACTGACCGGGGGTACCCTGGGAATCCTGGTCCACCCCGCGGTGTTCCAGAGGTCGACAACGTGGAAAGGATCTGAAGGTGTCCACCATCCTCACCCTGACTGACGGCGCCTTTGACGAGACCATCAACGGCTCGGACACGCCCGTCCTCGTCGACTTCTGGGCCGAGTGGTGCGGCCCCTGCAAGATGATCGCCCCGGTGCTCGAGGAGATCGCCAAGGAGCAGGCCGGCAAGATCACCATCGGCAAGCTCAACGTCGACGACAATCCCGACACCGCCCGCCGGTTCGAGGTCATGAGCATCCCCACGCTCATGGTGTTCAACAACGGCTCGCTGGAGAAGCGCCTGGTCGGCGCCCGCAGCAAGGGGCAGTTGCTGGCCGAGCTGGCCCAGTTCATCGGCGGCTGAGGCCGCCACCTGCCGGTGCCCGGGCCCTTCCGCGTCCTCGGCCCCGGCGCCGAGGGCGAGGCGGTGAGGGATCTCCAGCACCGGCTGGCCACCCTGGGCTACGAGACCGCCCCGGCCGAGGCCGGGACCTACGGGGACAGCACCGTGGCCGCCGTCCGGGCCTTCCAGACCGCCCGGGGGCTGCGGGTGGACGGGATCTGCGGCCGCCAGACGTGGAGCTCGCTGGTCGAGGCCGGCTACGGGCTGGGGGACCGGCTCCTCTACCACCGCACGCCGATGCTGCGGGGCGACGACGTCCTCGAGTTGCAGGCCCGGCTCAACGCCCTCGGCTTCGACGCCGGCCGGGGCGACGGGATCTTCGGTCCCCACACCGCCGACGCCCTGCGGGAGTTCCAGCGGAACGTGGCCGCCGTCCCAGACGGGATCTGCGGCCCGGAGAGCATCGCCGCCCTCGAGCGGCTGTCCCGCTTCGCCGCCGGGTCGGTGGCGTCGGTCAGGGAGAAGGAGGCCCTGCGGGGCGGGGCGCTGCACCTGGCCGGGCGGCGGGTCTACCTGGCCGTCGAGCCCGGCCTCGACGCCCTCGGCGACGTGGTGGCCAAGGGGCTGGTGGAGCTCGGGGCCGACGTCCTGCTGGACGGCAGCGGCGAGGACGACTCGATGGTGGCCTCCGAGGCCAACCGCTACGCCGCCGACCTGTTCCTCGGCCTGCGCTTCGGCGACATCGCCTCGGCCTGCTCCTGCGACTACTTCGCCTCCGCCCGGTCGGCCTCGGAGGCCGGCCGCCACGTGGCCCGGTGCATCACCGAGGAGCTGGCCCGGGTCCTCGGGTGCCCTCCGGACGAGCCGGCCGGCCGGGCCTACGCCGTCCTGCGGGAGACCCGCATGCCGGCCGTCGTCTGCCAGCCGGTCCGGGCCGACGACGTGGAGGGGGTCCGCCGCCTCGTGAGCCGGGCGGGCGACGCCGGGCGGGCCATCGTCCACGGCGTCCAGCGGGGCGTCGAGGAGCCCCTGTAGCTCAACCGATCGCCCACACCGGCCGCTTCGCCGGGATGCCGACGCGCCGGGGCCAGCGATCGTCGCCCCGCACCTTCTCCATCGCCACGAACGACCCGCCGGGCTCGCCGCGCCGGACGGGCGGACCGAACCCGAGCGTCTCCAGGCCGGGGGCCGGCCAGCGGGTGGCGGCCTCCGGCTCCGGCGGCTCGCTCACCACCAGATGCCCGCCGGCCCGGAGAAAGCCGACGGCGCACTCGGCGGTGACCGGAGGCGGACCGAACGAGCGGGCGACGACGGCGTCGAAGGTCTCCCGGAGGTCGGGCCGGCGGGCGGCGGCCTCGGCCCGGGCCTCGACCACGGCGATGTCGTCCCGGTCGAGGGCGCCGACGGCCTCCCGCAGGAACCGGCAGGCCCGCCGGCGGGCGTCGAGCAGGGTCAGTTCGAGGGCCGGGCGATGGCTGGCCAGCACCAGGCCGGGGAGCCCGCCGCCGCTGCCGAGATCGAGGACCCGGCCGGTTTCGGGCAGGCCGGCCAGCAGGGCCCGGCCGTGGGCGACATGGCGCTCCACCGGGCCGGGGCCCAGGAAGCCGAGCTCCTGGGCCCGGGCCAGGACGGCGGCGAGCCGCTCGTCGGGCCCGGCGCCGGTCAGGAGGAGTTGTTGGCCAGAGCCTTGATCACGACCCGCCGCCGGGGTTCCTCGCCCTCGGAGACGGTGGCCACGCCGTCGATCTCGTTGACGATGTCGTGGACGATCTTGCGGTCGACGGGCGACATCGGCTCGAAGACCTGGTCGCGCCCCGACTCCAGCGCCCGCTGGGCGGCCTGGCGGGCGAACTCGGCCAGGGCCTCCTGGCGGCGGGCCCGGTAGCCGGCCACGTCGACGTGGATCCGGGCGCCGTGACCGCCGATACGGCGCTGGACGGCCGTGCGGACCAGCTCCTGGATGGCATCGACCGTCGCCGCCCGGGGGCCGATCAGCAACCCGAGGTCGGAGCCGTCGACGTTGACCGTCACGTCGTCGTCGCCGTCGACCCGGGCCGAGACCGTGGCCGGCAGGCCGAACCGCTCGACGAGACCCTTCGTGAAGGACTCGGCCAGCTCGGCCTGTTCCTCCAGTGACACGTCAGATCCGGACACGGCCCCCTCCTCGTCGTCACCGTCTGAGCTGGTTTCCGGCGTGGTCGCCTTGGCGGCCCCGGAAGCGCCGGAGGGCTTTCTCCGGCGCCGTCGATTGCGGGATGCGGATCCCGTCGCGCTGCGCTCACCGCCGCCGCCGGTTGCCGCCGCGGCGTCCTCGGCCGCTTCCTCGGCTGCCGCCGGGCGTTCGGGCGTGTCGGCCGGCGGACGGTCCGCCGCCGGACGGTCCGCGGCCGGACGGGAGCGGGCCGGACGGCCGCCCCCACCGCGCTCGGCCGCGGGGCGTTCCCGGGCGCGCTCGCCGCCCCCGCGCTCGCCGCGGGCGCCGCCGCCATCCCCCCCGCCGCCGCTGGGCCGTTCCCGGTCCCGTTCCCGGCCACCGCTGCGGCGGCGCCGGTCGGGCTTCTCCCGCGACAGCGGCTTCACCCGGGCCCTGATCCGGGCGGGCGTGCCGCCGCCGAGCCGGCCGAGGAATCCCCGCTTCGACTCCTCGAGGACCTCGTACTCGATGTCGGCCTCGTCGACGCCCAGCTCGTCGAGGGCCTTTTCGACCGCCTCGGCGACGGTCCTGCCGGTTGTCATGATCCATTCCATCGAGCTGCCTCGTGGCCTATCGCCGTCGCTTCTTGGGCCGGGGCTGGGACCCCGACGGCTGCGCCCGGCCCATCCCGCCGTCGCCGGCCGCCGGCCGCCCGTCCCCCGCCGCCGGAGGCTTCTTGGCCCTCGCCCCGCCGCCCTGCCCGTCGCCGTTGCCCGCCGGGCCCGAGGGAGCCGGGCCGCTCTTGCCGGCCGCCGCCTCCCGGGCCTGGCCCAGCGCCCGCTTGAAGCGGCCTTCGGGCGGGGTCGCCGGTTCGCCGGCCTTCGGCTTGGGCCCTTCGGGCTTGCCCGAGACCTTGGGCGCCGACCCCGTCGCCGGGATGGCGCCGCCACCGGCCCCGCCCACCAGCGGCGTCGGAGCGCTCTTGAAGATGACCGCCTGCTGGCCGATCTGCCAGCCGTTGCTGACGAGGAAGTACAAGACGACGCCGCTCGGCAGCCGGTAGGAGATGAAGGCGAAGATGGCCGGGAACAGCTTGCCCATCATCGCCGCCTGGGGGTTGGCCTGCTGGTTGGTCTGGCGGCTCTGGGTCTGCTTGAACTGCACGTAGCCGGTGATGACGACGAGGGCGATGAGCAGGAAGTAGGGCAGCGCCGTCCCGAACCCGTTGGTGATGTCGGAGGCGGCCTTCGACATGTCGAGCCCCAGGAACTTGAGGCCCTTGGGATGGCACTGCTTGGCCGAGGCCGTGCCGCAGAAGGCGTGGAAGAGCTTCGAATCCTGGGGGATGTGCTTGAGCGGCTCCCGGAGGACCCGGTAGAGGGCCCAGAAGACCGGCAGCTGGAAAACCAGAGGGAGGCAACCCGCCATCGGGTTGATCTGGTTCTCCTTGTAGAACTTCATGATCTCTTCGTTGAGCTGCTGGCGGTTGTCCTTGTACTTCGCCTGCAGCTTCTTGATCTCCGGCTGGACCTGCTGCATCTTCTGCATCGACCGGGCCTGCTTGGCCGTCAGCGGGAAGAGCACCAGCCGGACGAGGACGGTGAGGCCGATGATGGCCAGGCCGTAGCTGGGGATGACCTTGTACAGGAAGGCCAGGACGGAGCCCATCCCGTCGGCGATGTTGTTGAAGATCGTGACCACGCGAAACTGCTCTCTCTGTCAGGCCGTGGGGACGGCCGGGGGAACCGGGTCGTAGCCGTAGCCGCCCCAGGGATTGCAGCGGCAGACGCGGCGGACGGCCAGCCACGAGCCCCGCACCGCGCCGTGCGTCTCGATGGCCTCGAGGCCGTAGGCCGAACAGGACGGGAGGTAGCGGCAGGTGGGAAGACCCGCTCGGACATTGGCCCGGACCCAGCGGTAGCCGCGGATCGCCCCGGCCAGCAGACGGGCGGCGGGACTCACGAGGCGCCGGCGAGAAGTTGAGCCATGGCGGCGTCGAGCTCGGCGAAGGGCGCGGTGGCGGCGGCGGGGGTGGCGCCGAACAGGTAGGCCCCGCCCGGCCGGAGCTCGCCGCGGTGGGCGAGCGTGACGGCCCTCAGCCGGCGGCGGACGCGGTTGCGCACCACCGCCGGCCCGACGCGCCGGCCGACCGCGTAGGCGACACGCGGCGGCAGCGATGGATCACCGGGAAGGAACGACATGGAAATGGGCCCTCGACGGCGGCGCCGAACGGCGGCCAGCCCGTCGAACGTCGCCCGGTCGCGGATGCGCCAGATCAGGCGCTCAGCTTGTGACGGCCCTTGAGCCGCCGCGCCTTGAGCACCGCCCGGCCTCCGCGTGTCGACATCCGGGCCCGAAACCCGTGCGTGCGCATCCTCTTGCGCTTCTTGGGCTGAAAGGTTCGCTTCACCCATCGTCTCCTTCTCCTGGGCGCCCCGGAGTGTAGCTGTCCCCTCCCGGCCGGGAACAACGAGGCTCCGGGCAGATCGCCGCTTGAGCCGCCCTCGCCCCGGTGTTAGCTTGGCCCCTCCGCCTCGTCGCTGGGGTGGTGCACTTCCCCGAAGTCCCGACCGGTCCCTTCTTGCGCGACTTCGTGGACGACTGCACCAGGTCTCTGCACAACACCCTGTTGTCCACACCTGTGGATGCCCCTGTGGAAAAACAATTCGCTTCTGAGCCGGCCGACGACCTCTGGCAGGCCGTGGGCCGTCTGCTCCGCTCCGGCCTGGGCGACGCGACCTATCGCACGTGGCTGGCCGGTGTACGCCCCCTCGACTTCCGGGAGGGCGTACTCCGCCTGTCGGTGCCCCACCAGGTGGCCCGGCAACGGATCGAGACGGTCTACGCCGGGGCCATCGCCGCCGCCCTGCGCCAGGTCACCGACACGCCCGTCGACATCGAGCTGATCGTCGAGACGGCCCCGCGGGACGCGATCGACGACCCGGCCCCTCCCGACCCGCTGTCGTTCCTGTCCGGAACGGCGGTGATCACGGAGCCGGCGGCGGCGGCGCCTACGCTCGACCCTCTCCGCGACGATCCGGTGGGAGCCGCCCTGAATCCGCACTACACGTTCGAGGAGTTCGTGATCGGGGCGTCCAACCGCTTCGCCCACGCCGCCGCCATGTCGGTGGCCGAGAAGCCGGCGGCGGCCTACAACCCGCTGTTCATCTACGGCGACTCCGGGCTCGGGAAGACACACCTCCTCCACGCCGTGGGGCACCACATGCTCCAGCTGTTCCCGGCCAAGCGGGTGCGCTACGTCACCACCGAGATCTTCATGAACGAGTTCGTCGAGGCGATCCGGACGAACTCCCGCCTGGAGTTCAAACGCCGCTACCGGGAGGTCGACCTCCTCCTCGTCGACGACGTGCAGTTCGTCCAGAACAGCGAGCGGCTCCAGGAGGAGTTCTTCCACACCTTCGACTCGCTCCACGGCAGTGGCAGCCAGCTGGTGCTGTCGTCCGACCGGCCCCCCAAGGACATGGCCACCCTGGAGGACCGGCTGCGGACCCGCTTCGAGTGGGGCCTGCTGACCGACATCCAGCCCCCGGAGTACGAGACCCGCCTGGCCATCCTCCGGCACAAGGCCCGGGCCCAGGGCTTCACCGAGATCTCCGACGAGGTCCTGTCGTTCATCGCCACCCACATCACCGACAACGTCCGGGAGCTGGAGGGCGCACTGGTCCGGGTGGCGGCCTTCGCCAGCCTGACCCGGGTCCCGGCCACCGAGGAGATCGCCCGGACGGTCCTGGCCGACAACCTGCGCACCAAGTGCTCCCGGGTGATCACCCCCCAGGTGATCCTGGAGGAGACGGCCAAGATGTTCGGCTGGACGATCGACGACCTCTGCGGCCGCAGCCGGCGCCGTCCGCTCGTCACCGCCCGCCAGATCGGCATGTACGTCTTCCGGGAGCTGACCGACTACAGCTACCCCCAGATCGCCCGGGAGTTCGGCGGCCGGGACCACACGACCGTCATGCACGCCGTGGAGAAGATCACCGACCAGATGGCCGAGCGGCGCCACATCTACGAGCAGGTCGGCGAGCTCATCAACCGGATCAAGTCGGGGGAGAGCTCGTGAGCGCACTGCGCGCGTTCCGGGAACCACTGCGCGCGAACGGCGCGGTAAGTCTTTGTGGAGAACTCTGTGGACACCTGGGGACAACCGGTCTCGGCCTGCGGGTACCCGGGGCGGGCATCGCCGAGGCTGTCGTACCCGGGTGTCATTCTGTGGACGGGCCGTGGGTGGAGATTTCGCCCGCCACCGGCGGGAACGGGAAGTTGTCCACAATCCACAGGCCCACTACTACTACCCAAGAGAGAAATAGAAAGAGTGTTGGAGAAGACGGCGAGGAGGGTCAGTGAAGTTCCGCTGCGAACGTGATGCCCTGAGCGAGGCCATCGGCAGCGCCGGGCGTGCGGTGGCCTCCCGGTCGGGTGCCCTCCCGATCCTGTCCGGCCTCCTCGTCCGCTCCGGGCCCGACGAGATCCAGCTGGCCGGCTCCGACCTCGAGCTCACGATCCGCGTCTCGGCCCCGGCCGAGATCGACCGGGAGGGGGCGGCCGTGCTCCCCGCCCGGCTCTTCGGCGACATCGTCCGCTCCTTGGAGCCAGGGGCGGTGTCGGTCGACGTCGGCGAGGACGAGGCCCGGATCGAGAGCGGCCGGTCGAAGTTCTCGCTCCGGGTGCTGGCCGCCGAGGACTTCCCCCGCCTGCCCGAGGTGGCCGGCAGCGGCGTGCGGATGGACGCGTCGGCGTTGGCCGAGGCCCTCCGCCAGGTGATTCCGGCGGCGTCGCGCGACGATGCCCGGCCGATCCTCACCGGCGTGCTGCTGGTGGCCGAGGGCTCGGGCCTGCGGCTGGTGGCCACCGACTCCTACCGCCTCGGCGTGCGGGACCTGCCCGGGGAGTCGGTGCTGGCCGCCCACCTGTCGTCGTCGGCCGAGGGGCGCCACGTGCTCGTGCCGGCCAAGGCGCTCGGGGAGCTCCAGCGCCTGCTCGGCTCGGGGGGAGGCCCCGGAGCGGCGGCCGCCCCGGGCACGGAGAACACCGTCGAGCTGTCGTTCTCCGACCGTGACGCCTGCTTCGACACCGGCCGGGCCCGGGTCAGCACCCGGCTCATCGAGGGTCAGTTCCCGAACTACCAGCAGCTGATCCCCACCGGGTATCCCAACCGGCTGGTCGTGGTCCGGGAGGCGCTGATCGAGGCGGTCAAGCGCGTGCGCCTGATCGGCCGGGACCGTGACAACGCCCCCATCCGGCTGACGATGACCCCCAGCGAGTTCAAGCTGAGCACCATCGTCCACGACGTCGGCGAGGCCAACGAGGAGCTCGACGCCAAGTACGAGGGCAGCGAGACCACCATCGCCTTCAACCCCGAGTTCCTCCTCGACGGGCTCGGGGCCATCAGCACCGAAGAGGTCTCGCTGGAGACCCTCGACACGTCGAAGCCGGCCATCGTGCGGTCGGCCGACGGCGGGGACTTCCTCTACCTGCTGATGCCCGTCCGCGTGTCCTAAGTGCAGCTCGCCCACCTCTGGCTCACCGACTTCCGCGGCCACGAGGCGTCGGAGGTCGAGGTCGGGCCGGGGATCACCGTCTTCGCCGGGGGCAACGCCCAGGGCAAGACCACGGTGCTGGAGGCGGTGGGTTGGCTGGCCCGGATGTCGTCGTTCCGGGGGGCGCCCGACGCCGCCCTGGTGCGGGTGGGATGCGAGAAGGCCATCGTCCGGGCCGAGGTCGTGCCGGCCAACCGGGGCCCCGACGTCCGCCCCGACCTGATCGAGGCCGAGATCGCCGTCGCCGGACGAAACCGGGTCCTGCTCAACCGCAAGCCGCTGCCCCGGGCCCGCGACCTGCTCGGGACCCTGCGGGTGACGATCTTCGCCCCCGACGACCTCCGGCTGGTGAAGGCCGGGCCGGCCGAGCGCCGGGCCGAGCTCGACCACCTGCTGGTGGCGCTCTCCCCCCGCTACGACGCCGTCGAGGCCGACTACGAGCGGGTTCTCAAACACCGCAACGCCTGGTTGCGGACGTGGTCCCGGGCCGATGACCCGGCCACGCTCGACGTGTGGGACGACCAGCTCGTCCGGGCGGGAGCCGAGCTGGTCCGGGGCCGGCTGAAGCTTCTCGAGCGCCTGGCCGCCCCGCTGGGCAAGGCCTACGGCGACGTGGCCGGCGCCCCGGCCGACGTGGCCGGGGCCTACGAGGCCGCCTGGGCGGGCGACGTCACCCTCGACGAGACCCGGCTCGACGACGTCGCCCCCTTGCTGGCCGAGGCGGTGGCCCGCTCCCGGCCCGCCGATCTGGACCGGCGGCTGACCCTGGTCGGGCCGCACCGCGACGACTGGCGCCTGACCATCGACGGGCTCGACGCCCGCCGCTACGCCTCCCAGGGCGAACAGCGGTCGCTGGCGCTGGCCGTGCGCCTGGCCGGGCACGTCGTCGTCGCCGACCTGGTCGGGGAGCCGCCCGTCCTGCTGCTCGACGACGTCTTCTCCGAGCTCGACGAGACCCGGGCCGGCAACCTCGTCGCCCACCTGCCGTTCGCCCAGGCGCTGGTCACGACGGCCGGGGCGCTGCCGCCGGGCCTTCCCGCCGAGCGGGTCGTGTGGGTGGCGGCCGGCACGCTGGACATGAGCCGGTGAGCCCGGAGCGGGGGTGGGAGTTCCAGGAGCGGGCCTGGGAACCGCTCAGCCGGGCGCCGCGCCGGCTCAACGAGGCCCTGTCGAAGGTGGCGGCGGAGCTGCGGCTCGACGACCCCGACGACGTGGCGGCGGTGATGGCCGCCTGGCCGGCGGTGGTGGGCGAGGCGGTGGCGGCCCACGTCCGGCCCCGGCGCCTCCACGACGGGGTGCTGCTGGTGGAGGTCGACGCCCCGGTGTGGGCCACGCAGCTCCGGTACCTGGAGGAGGATGTCCTCCGCCGGCTCGGCCGCAAGGTCCGCCCCGGAGTGGTGAAGTCGCTCCAGCCGGTGGTACGCAGGCCCTGAAACGGAGGGGGTGCCAATGGGTTACTCGGTGAGCATCGACCGCGACGCCTGCATCAGCTCGGGGAACTGCGTGGCTGACTCGCCCGCCGCCTTCGACTTCGACGACGACGACATCGCCGTCGTCAAGGAGGACGGGGTGCGGGCCCTGCCCGACGACCGGTTGCTGCGGGTGGCCCGCAACTGCCCGGCCGGCGCCATCATCCTGCGCGACGCCGACGGCAACGAGATCGACCTGTTCGGCTGACCGGGCGAACGACCGAGGAGGCGCCGTGTTCCGCCACGTGGTGATGGTCCGCTTCACCGACGACATGACCGACGACGACAGAGCCGCCCTCCGGGCCGGCCTCGGGCGGCTCCCGGATGTGATTCCCGAGATCCGGTCGTACCGGTTCGGCCACGACGTCGGCCTCAACGAGGGGAACTTCGACTTCGTCGTCACGGCCGACTTCGACGACGCCCAGGGCTACCTGACCTACCGCGACCACCCCGAGCACCAGCAGCTGGTCAAGGGGCTGATGGCGCCGTTCGTGGCCAAGCGGGCGGCCGTGCAGTTCGATTGGCCGGCGGCGCTCCCGCCCGACCTGCCCGGGTGACGGCCTACAACAGCGCGGCGTAGGCGCCGCCGTCCACCGGGATGGCGGCTCCGGTGATGAACCGGGCGTGGTCGGAGCAGAGGAAGGTGACGACGGCGCCGAAGTCCTCCGGGCGGCCGAGCTCGCCGGTCGGGATGCCCTCCGCCGCCTTGGCGGCATCGCCGTAGAGCCCGAGGAGCCGGTCGGTGGCGTGGCTGCCGGGCTGGACGGAGTTGACCGTCACGCCGTCGGCGGCGACCTCCCGGGCCAGCGTCTTGAGGAACCCGGTGGCCCCCGCCCGGGCGGTGTTGGACAGGATGAGGTTCGGGATCGGTTGGCGGACGGAGATCGACGTGATCGCCACCACCCGGCCGAAGCGCTGGGCCCGCATGCCCGGGACGGCCTCCTGGCACATGGCCACCACCGACAGGAGGTTGAGCGCCAGGGCGGGCGTGTAGTTCTCGAACGGGGTCGACTCGAAGTTGCCGGGCGGAGGGCCGCCGGCGTTGGTGACCAGCACGTCGAGGCCGCCGAGGGCGTCGCGGGCGTCGGCCACGAACCGCCGGGCGCCGTCGGGGTCCGACACGTCGGCCACGAGGGGAACGGCGCCGGCGCCGATGCGGGCGGCCGCCTCCTCGATGCGGTCCCTCGACCGGCCGCAGATGGCCACCCGGGCTCCCTCGGCGGCCAGCGCCCGGGCCGAGGCGAACCCGAGGCCCTTGGACGCCGCCGCCACCGCCGCCCGCCGGCCGGACAGTCCTGTTTCCATGGCGCGGCACGCTACCCCGGCCCAAATGGCGCGAATGCGCCCGATCGGCATCGCCGGGACGCAAAGGGGCGTCGTAGCCTGGGACCATGGCGGCGACCGAGCGGGACCGGTGGGTGGCCCGGCCGGGGCTGGCCGGGCTGATCCGGGTCCTCGTGGTCCTCGTGCCCGCCGTGGCCGGGGCGCTGGCCTCCTGGGAGGTCTCCCGGCTGTGGAGGGAACCGTCGGGCAACTGGGCGGTGGTCGGCTGGTTCCTCGGGCTGGTGGCGGTGGCGGTGGCCGTCGTGCTGGCCGTCCAGACGCTGGCCCGGCGGTTCCTGCCGCTGGCCTGGCTGTTCACGCTGACGATGGCCTTCCCCGACCGCACGCCGTCCCGGCTGCTCACCGCCCGCCGGGCGGCCAGCCGGCGGGCCCGCCAGCACGCCCTGGACCGGCTCCGCCGGCACGGACTCGGCGACGACCCGGCCGAGGCCTCGGAGGCGGCGCTGGTCCTGGTGGCGGCCCTCGGCGCCCACGACCGCCGGACCCGGGGCCACTCGGAACGGGTGCGGACGTTCGCCGACCTGCTGGCCAAGGAGGCGGGGGTCTCGCCCGAGGACCGCGACCGGCTCCGGTGGGGCGCCCTCCTCCACGACATCGGGAAGCTGGCCGTCCCCGGCGAGATCCTCAACAAGCCCGACCGGCCCGACGAGCAGGAGTGGGCCACGCTGCGGCGCCACCCCGAGGAGGGCGCCCACATCGTCGAGCCGCTCCACACCTGGCTCGGGCCGTGGGCCGGCTCGGTCGGCGAGCACCACGAGCGCTGGGACGGCAACGGCTATCCCCAGGGCCTGGCCGGCGAGGACATCTCGCTCGGCGGGCGGATCCTGGCCATCGCCGACGCCTACGAGGTCATGACCGCCGCCCGGGCCTACAAGGTGCCGCTGTCGGCCGCCGCCGCCCGGGAGGAGCTGGTGGCGTCGGCCGGGACGCACTTCGATCCGGCGCTGGTGCGGGCCTTCATGGGCATCTCGCTGGGGGCGCTGTGGTGGACGGCCGGCGTGTCGGCCCTGCTGGCCCAGATCCCCCTCCTCGGCCGGGTGGGGGCCGCCCCGGGTCTGGCCCGGATCCGCAACGGGCTGGCCGGCACGGCCACCGCCGTGGCCGGCGTCGCCGTGCTGGCCGTGGCCGGGGTGGTGGGCACGACCGAGCACGGCCAGACGGCCGCCAGCCGGGAGGCGGCCCAGACGGCCGCCCCGGCCACGCCGCCGGCCGCCGCGGCGGGCGGCGGGGCGCCGGGCGCGGTGGAGCCGTCGACGACCACCACCGGGCCGGGGGCGGCGGCCGCCTCGCCGGCCACCCCGGCGACCCCGCGGACACCGCCCACCGTCGACCGGCTGCTGGGGACGCTGCCGGTGGCGCCGGCCCCGTCGTCTCCGCCCTCCGGAGCCGGCCCCGCCTCCGGCCCGACGGGCCCGACTCCGTCGCCGGCGCCGAGCGGCCCGGCCGCCCCGCCGGCGGTCACGCCCTACACGGCCCACGGCCAGCTGGTGGCGCCCGACCTGCTCGGGCGGCTCGGGCTCGGCCTCACCGTCCTCAGCGGCCCGGGCGGCGGCTGCGGCCCGTCGGCCGGCCAGGGGCTCGACGCCTGGGTCTTCGAGCTGCCGGCCGGGGCGCCGGGCCCGGGGGCGCCGGTCAAGGCGACCGGCAGCGATCTGCTCGGGCTCCACAACCTCTCGGTGGTCTTCGCCGACGGGCAGTGCCGGGCCGTCGGGCAGCTCGACACTCCTGCGGCCGACGAGGCTGGAGTGCTCCCTGCCGGGACCCGTTACGTCGTCGTTTCGGATCGCTCCGGAATCGGCACCGCCGTCACCCTCACGGTCGGGTAAAAACCGCTTCCCGGCGCCCCGGAAGGCCCCTTTTCGGGGCCGTTCGGAGGGCCTCGTCTGGTAAGATGACACTGTTGGATTTCGGGGCCCTGACCAGCACTTTCCCCTGAAACAGCGGCCCCTCACCCCTCTCCAAGAGCGGAAGGTTGGCGCGTGGCGTACGACGCCAAGGACATCACCGTCCTCAAGGGTCTCGAACCCGTCCGGGAACGGCCCGGGATGTACATCGGATCGACCGGCCCGAGCGGCCTCCACCACCTCGTCTACGAGGTGGTGGACAACGCCGTCGACGAGGCGATGGCCGGTCATGCCAACAAGATCGAGGTCATCCTCCTGAAAGACGGAGGCTGCCGGGTCATCGACAACGGCCGGGGCATCCCGGTCGACGAGCATCCCGAGTACCCGGGGATCTCGGCGGCCGAGATCGTGCTCACGACCCTGCACGCCGGCGGCAAGTTCGGCGGCGAGGGCTACAAGATCTCCGGCGGCCTCCACGGCGTCGGCGTCTCGGTGGTCAACGCCCTGTCGACGCGGCTCGAGATCGAGATCAACCGCGACGGCGGCCGGTTCGTGCAGACCTTCGTCGACGGTGGCCGGCCCGAAGGCCCGCTGGAGCGCGTCTCCGGCACCCGCAAGCGGGGCACGTCGGTCACGTTCTGGCCCGACGGGACGATCTTCGAGGAGACCGAGTTCCGGGCCCAGACGCTGCTCGAGCGCCTCCGGGAGATGGCCTTCCTGACCAAGGGTCTGGAGATCAACTTCCGCGACGAGCGCCCAGCCGAGGGCCCGCTGGAGGTGAACTACAAGTACACCGGCGGGATCGTCGACTTCGTGAAGCACCTCAACGCCACCAAGGAGGCGCTCCACAAGCGGATCGTCTACTTCGAGGACTCGCAGGAGTCGAGCGTGGTCGAGGTCGCCCTGCAGTGGAACACCGGCTACCACGAGGGCCTGCACAGCTTCGCCAACAACATCGCCACCACCGAGGGCGGCATGCACGAGGAGGGCTTCCGCAAGGCCCTCACCAACGTGGTCAACAAGTACGCCCGCGACAAGAACCTCCTGAAGGAGAAGGACGACGCTTTCACCGGGGAGGACATCCGGGAGGGCCTGACGGCCATCATCTCGGTGAAGCTGTCGAACCCGCAGTTCGAGGGCCAGACCAAGACGAAGCTCGGCAACACCGACATGCGCTCGCTGGTGGAGAAGGCGACGAACGCCCGCCTGCGGGACTGGTTCGAGGAGAACCCGCCCGAGGCCAAGCAGATCGTGGCCAAGGTGATCCAGGCCGCCCGGGCCCGCATGGCCGCCCGCCAGGCCCGCGACCTCACCCGGCGCAAGTCGCTGCTGGAGTCGGCGTCGATGCCCGGCAAGCTGGCCGACTGCTCGTCGCGCGATCCCCGCCAGGCCGAGCTGTTCATCGTCGAGGGCGACTCGGCCGGCGGCTCCGCCAAGCAGGCGCGGGACCGGGAGTTCCAGGCGATCCTGCCGATCCGGGGCAAGATCCTCAACGTCGAGCGGGCCCGGATCGACCGGATGCTGAAGAACGAGGAGATCCAGGCCCTGATCACCGCCATCGGCGCCGGGATCAAGGAAGAGTTCGACGTCAACAAGATCCGGTACCACAAGATCGTCCTGCTCACCGACGCCGACGTCGACGGCGCCCACATCCGGACGCTGCTGCTGACGTTCTTCTACCGGGAGATGTCCGACCTGGTGAAGTACGGCCACGTCTACATCGCCCAGCCGCCGCTGTACTCCGCCGTCCTCGGGAAGGAGAAGACCTACCTGAAGGACGACCACGCCCTGAACGCCTTCCTGGCCCAGCACGAGGGCCGCAAGCCCGAGATCTCCCGGTTCAAGGGCCTGGGCGAGATGAACTACGACGAGCTGTGGGCCACCACCATGGACCCGGGCAACCGTTCGCTGCTCCAGGTCTCGGTGGAGGACGTCGCCATCGCCGACGACATCACGTCCCGCCTGATGGGCGACGACGTCGACGCCCGCCGCACGTTCATCCAGGAAAACGCCACGGACACGCGGTTCCTGGACTTCTAGAGGTTTGCTGTTTCCGACTTGAGGGAGGACGGCCGAGGTGCCTGACGGCCAGCAGAGCCTGGGAGCGATCGAGCCGATCGAGATCCAGGAGGAGATGTCGCGGTCCTTCATGGACTACGCGATGTCGGTCATCATCTCCCGGGCCCTGCCCGACGCCCGGGACGGTCTGAAGCCGGTTCACCGCCGCATCCTCTACGGGATGTACGACCGGGGCCTGCGCCCCGAGCGGCCCTACACCAAGTGCGCCCAGGTCGTCGGCCACGTGATGGGCAACTACCACCCCCACGGCGACACGGCCATCTACGACGCCCTGGCCCGCATGGCCCAGAGCTTCTCCCTCCGCCACCCCCTGGTCGACGGCCACGGCAACTTCGGCAGTCCCGACCCCAACGACCGTCCGGCGGCGATGCGGTATTGCACAACCGGCGACACGAGGGTGAAGACTCCCCGCGGGACGATTCGGATCGACGAATTGGTCCCCGGTGCGGAGCCGGACAGCACGACCGAGTGCGATCTGAAGCTCGTCGGGCGGAGGGGCGAGCCCGTCCGGGCCGAAGCGTTCTTCCACTCCGGGACGCACCCGGTCCTGCGGGCCCGCACCCGGGAGGGGTTCGAGATCAAGGGCACCGCCAACCACCCCGTCCTGTGCCTCTCGAACGTCGTGGGCGTGCCCGTCTACCAGTGGAAGCTCCTCGAAGAGCTCCGGGCCGGCGACAAGGTGGCGATCGACCGCCGTCCGGTGGAGGACGACCGGTACAACGAGCGGGCCGAGGAGTGGTGTTTCCTGGCCGGCGCCTTCCTGGCCGAGGGCTTCGTGGGAGAGCGGCGGGCCGGGTTCAACAACGTCGACCCCGAGTACTTCGATCTCGTCGAGGGTCTCTACCGGCGCCTGGTCGGCGGGGCCGCTTACACCTACCGTCGGACGATCGCCTCCGGGAGCCTGCTCCACGAGCTCGACGTGCAGCGCTGCGGGCCCCTCCTGCGTACGCCGCTCGGTGCCCTGGCCGGCCAGAAGAGCGCCGACAAGCGGATCCCCGATTTCGTGTGGCGCGCCCCCATGGGCGCCAAGCGCGCCTTCCTGCAGGCGCTCTTCGAGGGCGACGGGTGCGTCTCCGTTCTCCACGACGAGCGCCGGGCCGACGAGACCGTCCAGGTCTGCTACTCGACCACCAGCGAAGGGCTTTCGATCGACATCCAGCTGATGCTGCTGGAGTTCGGGATCGTGGCCCGTCGCAGCCATGACGAGAACCGGGGCGAGTGGAAGGTCTACCTGACCAGCCGCCGCCAGGTCCGGCGCTTCGCCGAGCGGGTCGGGTTCGCCTGCACCAAGCAGGACCGGCTCATGGCGATGCTGGAGGCGACCGTCGAGAAGAGTTGCAGCGCCGGCGGCGACGTCATCCCGTTCCTGGCCGACTTCCTCCGGGCCGAAGCCGGGCGGGGGCACCGACGGTGGCTGGCCAAGAACGCCATCGGGCGGGCCGACCTGTGGGAGGACGACCCCGAGGCCATCCTGGCCAAGATCGGCAACCCCGAAGCAGAGGCCGTCGCCCGCAACATCGCCGAACACGGCTACTACTACGCCACCGTCAGCGTCGTGGAGGCGGCCGGCGACGAGCCGGTGTATTCGGTCCGGGTCGACACCGACGACCACGCTTTCTCGGCCGGCGGGTTCATCAACCACAACACCGAATGCCGGCTTGCGCCGTTGGCCATGCAGATGCTGGCGGGCATCGACGAGGACACCGTCGACTTCATCGACACCTATGACGGGAAGACCCAGGAGCCGGCGGTCCTGCCGGCCCGGTTCCCCAACCTCCTGGTCAACGGGAGCGGCGGCATCGCCGTCGGCATGGCGACCAACATCCCGCCGCACAACCTGCGGGAGGTCATCGACGCCACGATCCACCTGATCGACAACCCGGCGGCGACGTCCGACGACCTGATGCAGTTCGTGCTGGGGCCCGACTTCCCGACCGGGGCGCTGATCATGGGGCGGGCCGGGATCCTCGACGCCTACCGGACCGGGCGGGGCTCGATCCGCATGCGGGCGGTGGCGGAGATCGACGAGGACGCCCGGGGCGGGCAGCGCATCATCGTCACCGAGGTGCCGTACCAGACGTCGGTGGAGGCCATCGGGTCGAAGATCGAGGAGCTGGTGCGGGAGCGGCGCATCGAGGGCATCCGCGACGCCCGCAACGAGAGCTCCCGGGCCGGCACCCGGCTCGTCATCGACCTGAAGCGCGACGCCAACGCCCAGG
>Ga0070741_10004800_pt1 | contig 31103 bp, 29 predicted proteins | sample Coa_R1_4_FD_66440 | JGI IMG/M metagenome (GOLD analysis project Ga0070741, IMG submission 66440) | Surface soil microbial communities from Centralia Pennsylvania, which are recovering from an underground coalmine fire - Coalmine... | ecosystem: Environmental > Terrestrial > Soil > Unclassified ... | reverse complement strand
GTGACCGGGGCGCACCTGAATCCGGCGGTGACGCTCGCGCTCGCGGTCCACCGGCGGTTTCCCTGGAACCGCGTGCTGCCGTACTCGGTCGCGCAGCTCGCCGGCGCGTTCGTGGCGTCGGCGGTGGTGTATGCGACGTATCACGAGGCGCTCGCGGCGTTCGACGGCGGCATCCGTCAGGTCGCCGGCCCGCTCGGCACGGCGGGCATTTGGGCGACGTATCCGCAGCCGTTCCTGTCCATTTTTCCGGGCGGGGTCGTGGATCAGATCGTTGGGACGGCGCTGCTGGTCGGGGTCATCTTCGCGATCACCGACGGGCGCAATTCGCCCGCGCCGACCGGGCTGGCGCCGGTGATTGTGGGGTTGCTGGTGGTGCTCATCGGCGCGACGTTCGGGTTCAACTCGGGGTACGCGATCAACCCGGCGCGCGATTTCGGGCCGCGGCTGTTCACGTTGGTGGCGGGGTGGGGCAGCGGGGTGTTCACGGCGTCGAACGGCTGGTGGTGGGTGCCGATCGTGGCGCCCTCGATCGGGGCGGTGCTGGGCGGCTGGGTGTACGACGTCTGCGTCGGGAACCATTTGCCCGAGAAGCAGTCCACCGCCGAGTCGGTCTAGCGGGTACCTGGTAAGTACCTGGCACGTACCTGGTACCTACCTGGTACGTACCTGGCACGTGCCAGGTACGTACCAGGTACGTTCGTGGCACTCGGGTTGCAGCCGAGGCACGCGTGGGCCGACTCCCGATCGCGGTCGCGGCGGCGCTGCTGATCGCCGTGCAGCCGGCGCGCGCCTACTCCGTGCTGGCCCACGAGGCGAACGTCGACGCGCTGTGGGACCGCGGCATCCAGCCGCTGCTGCTGCAGCGCTTCCCGCACGCCACCCGCCCGCAGCTGATCGCCGCGCGATCCTTCGCCTACGGCGGATCGGTGATCCAGGACATCGGCTACTACCCGTTCGGCAGCCACTTCTTCAGCAACTTGATGCACTACGTGCGCAGCGGCGATTTCGTCCGCGCCCTGATCGCCGACGCGGCCACCGTCGACGACTACGCCTTCGCGCTCGGCGCCCTCGCGCACTACGCGGCCGACAACACCGGCCACCCCGAAGCGGTCAACCGCGCCGTGCCGATCGCCTACCCGAAGCTGCGCAAAAAATTCGGCGACCGCGTCACCTACGCGCAGGCGCCCGCCAACCACGTGATCGTCGAATTCTCGTTCGACGTCGTGCAGGCCGCCGCCGGCGCGTACCTCTCGGAGGCGTATCACGGGTTCATCGGATTTCAGGTCGCGAAGGATCTGCTCGAGCGCGCGTTCCGGGACGTCTACGGCCTCGACGTGAAGGACGTCCTCGGCGACGAGGATCTCGCGCTCGCGACGTATCGCTACTCGGTCAGCCAGCTGATTCCCGAGATCACGCAGACCGCGTGGAAGACCGAACGCGACGAGATCCGCAAGCTGGCGCCCGCCGTCGACGAGAACGCGTTCGTCTTCGGCTACACCAAGGCGCAATACGAGCGGGAGTTCGGGACCGACTACCGCAAGCCCGGATGGTTCGCGCGGTTCCTCGCGTTCCTGTACCGCCTGCTGCCGAAGATCGGCCCGCTCCGTCCGCTCAGCTTCAAGACGCCGACCCCGGAAGCCGAACGCCTGTTCACCGACAGCTTCCGCGACACGCGCGCCCGATACGCGCGCGCGCTCGACGAACTGCGCGAACACCGCCTGGATCTGCCGAACACGGATTTCGACACCGGCCGCCCGTCGCGCGTCGGCGAATACGAGCTGGCCGACCGGACGTATCGCGAGCTCGTGAAGCGATTGAAGAAGAAGCACTGGGACGGCGCGCCGCCGGCCCTCCGCGCCGACATCGATCGCTTCTACGCTAGCGGCGCTTCAGCCGGCGCCAGAGATCGCTGACCACCTGCAGCGCCGCGGCCGCGCCGACGCACGTCGCGCCGATCATGAACGCGTTCTGATCGACGGTCGAATCGCGCCAGAATTCGTAGAAGCCGAACGCGAGCGCGCCGAAGCCGATCACGTAGAGAACGATCGCCCTCATCTCGTCTCGACCACCTGTCCGTCCTGCATCCGCAGCACGCGCGTCGCCCACGCGTGCGCGAACTCTTCGTCGTGCGTCGCGACGAGCAGCGCCGTGCGCCGCCGGCGCAGGTGCGCCAGCAGCTCGCCGAGCTCGGCGCGGCGCACCGCGTCGAGCGACGCCGTCGGTTCGTCCATCAGCAGCACCGGCGGATCGACCGCGAGCGCGCGCGCGATCGCGACGCGCTGCGCTTCGCCGCCCGACAGATGGCGCGGCAGCGCGTCGGCGCGGTGATCGACGCCGAATGCGGCCAGCAGCTCGTGCCCGCGCCGCGCGGCGTCCTCGCGCGACACGCGGTGCGCGTAGACCGGCGCCAGGCAGACGTTCTGCAGCGCGGTGAGGTGCTCGAACAGGCAGTGGAACTGGAAGACCATTCCGACCTGGCCGTCGACGTCGACCCGGCCGCGATCGATCGCTTCGAGCCCCGCAATCGCGCGCAGCACCGTCGTCTTGCCCGACCCCGACGGCCCCATGATGGCGACGAGCTCGCCGCGCGCGACCGACAGCGACACGCCGCGCAGGATCTCGCGCGCGCCGCGGGCCAGGTGGAGATCCGAGACGGTCAGGACGCGCTCTTCCATTGGCGTTCCAGGCGCCGCGCCATCGCCGAGATCGGCAGCGACATCGCGAGGTACAGCGCCGCGCACAGCGAACCGGGAATGACCCAGCTCCCCAGGTTGGTCGCGAAGATCTGCGTCTGCTTCGTCAGCTCGAGCACCGTCAGGACCGACACGAGCGACGAGTCCTTCAACATCGCGACGAAATCGTTGGTCATCGGCGCAAGCGCCAGCCGAAACGCCTGCGGTCCGCGCACGAGCGTCAGCACCTGCCGCTCCGACAGCCCGAGCGTGCGCGCGACCTCCAGCTGTCCGACGGGCACCGCCTCGAGCGCGCCGCGATAGATTTCGCTCTCGTAGGCGGCGTAGTTCAGCGCGAGGCCGATCAGCGCCGCGGCAAACGCCGGCAGCCGCACCGCCGCCGCGAGCCCGTAGTAGATGACGAACAGCTGCAGCAGGATCGGCGTCCCGCGCATCAGCTCGACGTACGCGACGAGCGCCCCGCGGACCGGCGCGGTGCCGTAGACGCGGCCGGTCGCGATTACGACGCCGACGACGATCGCCAGGCCCATGGCGAGGCACGACAACACCAGCGTGACCGCCGACGCGCGCAGCAGCGAGGGCAGATACCGTTTCGCCGCGTCCCACCGGCTCATGGTCGCCACGCTGGCGCTGGCGTCGACGCCCGTGACGGCGGTGACCGGCTTGCCCGCGAGGATGTCGGCATACAGCCGCGGCTGATCGGCGTTCCAGACGCGCCATTTGCGGAAGATCCGTTCGAGCGTCCCGTCGCGCATCGCGCCGCGGAGGATCTCGTCGATCGTGTCGCGCAGCGGCGCGTTTGCGGCCGACAGCACGCCGACGTAGTGCCCGATCGCGATCGTCTGCGGTTGGATCGTGAAGTGCCCCATCGTCCGGCGGCGACGCTCGGCGAGGACGTTGTCGAGCAGCACGGCGTCGACGCGGCCGAGCACCAGATCGCTGTACGGGTGCACGTCGTCTTCGTACGAGACGGGGTGCACGCCGAAGTCGCGTTCGGCCTTGAGGAGGAGCTCGTACGCGATCGTGCCGGCGAGCGTCGCCACGCGGCGGCCGCGCAGATCGGCGAGCGAACCGAGCGCCGGCGCGTCGGCGTCGCGGACGCTGAGCACCTCGCGAAACTCGTAGTAGGGGACCGTCACCGACAGCGTCGCCCGGCGCGCCGGCGTGTCCTCGATGCCGCTCATGCCGATGTCGGCGTCGCCGCGCGCGATCGACTGGTCGATCGAGTAGAAGCTGATGTTGACGAACTCGGGCCGGCGCCCGAGCGCCCGCGCGATCAGATCGGCGATCTCCACGTCGAATCCGACGAGCGTATCGGGATGGGTCGGGTCGGCTTCGACGAACGGCGCGCCGCCTTCGGGATCGCCGGCCCAGCGGAACACCTGCGGCTCCGCGGCCTGCGCAGCCCAGCCGCCGGCGATCCACCACGCGCACGAAATCGCGAAAACCGCCAACCACTTCCTGTACAAAGGTGTGTTCGTCGGTTCGTGTTGGTGCGGTTCGCGGGTCACGGGCTTCTAGATTCTAACGGGGAGGCGATCGATGTCGAACGTGGCGTTTCTGGGGACGGGGCTGCTCGGCAGCGGGATGGTGGAGGCGATGCGGCGGCGCGGCGAGGCCGTCACCGTGTGGAACCGCACCGAGCGGAAAGCGCGTGCGCTCGAACCGCTCGGCGTCAGCGTGGCGGCGTCCGCGGCCGACGCGGTGGCGGGCGCCGATCGCATTCACATGACGCTGCCCGACGACAGCATCGTCGATCGCCTGATCGAGGAGTGTGCGCCGCGGATGCGGCGGGACGCCGTCATCGTCGATCACTCGACCACGTCGCCGCGCGGGACGAAGGCGCGCGTCGAGCGGATGCAGCGATCCGGCATCGCGTTTCTGCACGCGCCGGTGTTCATGTCGCCGCAGGCGGCGCGCGACGCGTCGGGCTTGATGATGGTCTCGGGACCGCGCGCCGTGTTCGAGCGGGTCGCGGGCGATCTCGAGAAGATGACCGCCGACCTCTGGTACGTCGGAGAACGTCCGGATCTCGCCGCGATCTACAAACTGTTCGGCAATTCGATGCTCTTCGTGATCACCGCCGGGCTCGCCGACGTCTTCGCGATGGCCAAGGCGAACGGCGTGCCGCCGAGCGACGCGGTCGCCGTCTTCGGACGGTTCAAGGTGGCCGCCGTCATCGGGTACCGGGGCGAGAAGATGGCCAGGGGAGACTTCGCCGCAACGTTCGAGATGACGATGGCGCGCAAGGACATGCGGTTGATGCTCGATGCCGCCGACGGCCAGCCGTTGACCGTGCTCCCGTCGATCGCGGCGCGCATGGACGAAGCGATCGCCAAAGGGCTCGGCAGCGACGACATGGGAGCGATTGCGGCGGAGGTCGTCCGATGAAGCGGCGGATCCCGGCACGCGTCGACGTCCGCGCCATCCTCGTCGTGCTCGCGGCATTGCTCGCGCAGCCGTTCGGCGCCGCGCGCGCACAGCAGAATGCGAATGCCGCCGCGAACTTCGTCAAAGTGTCTGCGCCGGTCGTTGCGCTGACGCACGTCCGCGTCATCGACGGCACCGGCGCGCCGCCGCGGGAGGATCAGACCATCGTCATGCGAGACGGCAGCATCGCAGCGATCGGCGACAGCGGGCGCACGCCGGCGCCGTCGGGCGCCGCCGTCATCGACGCGACCGGCAAGAGCGTGATACCCGGTCTGGTGATGCTGCACGAGCACCTGTATTACCCGACCGGTCCCGGCATCTACGGCAATCTCGCGATCAGCTTCTCGCGCCTGTACCTCGCCGGCGGTGTGACGACGATGAGGACAGGTGGAAACGTCGACGGCATCGTCGACATCAACTTGAGCCGCCGGATCGCCGCCGGCGAACTGGCCGGCCCGGACATCGACGCCACGGCGCCGTATGTGAACGGCGAGAACACGTTCCTGCAGATGCACACGATCCGCACGCCGGACGAGGCGCGAGCGCACATCAGGTACTGGGCGGACCAGGGTGCGACGTCGGTGAAGGCGTATATGCAGATTTCGCGCGCCTCGCTGAAGGCGGCGATCGACGAGGCGCATGCCAGGCGGCTGAAGGTGACCGCCCACCTCTGCTCCGTGACGTACGCCGAAGCCGCGGACCTCGGCATCGACAACCTCGAGCACGGGTTCATGCCGGCGACCGATTTCGTCGCCGACAAGCAGCCCGACGTGTGCCCCGGCCAGGCGCGGGGGCAGCAGACGATCGCCGCGCTCGACGAGAACGGCGCGCCAATCAAGGCGTTGATCAGGAAGCTGGTCGAGCGGAAGGTCGCGCTGACGTCGACGCTGACGGTGTTCGAAACCTTCACCCCGGGGACGCCGATGCCGCCGGGCCTCGACGTGCTGACGCCGACGCTGAAAGAGGCGTTTCTCCGCGCGCGCGAGCGCGCCAACGCGAATCCCGCCTCCGTGTACAAGGCGCTGCTGCCGAAGGACATGAAGCTCGAGCGGGACTTCGCGCGCGCCGGCGGGCTGCTCGTGGCGGGCACCGATCCGACCGGCGCGGGCGGCGTGATTGCCGGATTCTCCAACCAGCGGCAGCTCGAACTGCTCGTGGAGGCGGGGTTCACGCCGATCGAGGCGATCACGATAGGCACCCTGAACGGCGCGAAATACCTCGGCCGTGACGCGCGCATCGGATCGATTGCCGTGGGCAAACAGGCGGATCTCGTCCTCCTGAACGGCAATCCCGCGGCGGCGATTGCCGACGTGCGCAAGGTCGATACGGTGTTCAAGAAGGGGATCGGATTCGATCGCGACAAACTTCTCGCGTCGGTCTCCGGACAGGTGGGCATCTGGTAGACTGACCGCGCCGTGCCAGTCGACGTGGGGGTCATCGGCGGCGGACCGGCGGGCAGCGCGGCGGCGCGCCTGCTCGCGTCGTGGGGGCACCGCGTGCGCCTGGTGACGCGGCCGCCCGATCGCTCGCGCGCCCTGGCCGAATCGCTGCCGCCGAGCACGCACAAGCTGCTCGACGAAATCGGCGTCCTCGACGCCATCGCGCGCGCGGCGTTCTACCGATCGACCGGCAACACCGTGTACTGGGCTTCGAGCGAGCCGCGCGTCGAATCGTTCGACGGCTTCGGCTTTCAGGTATTCCGCCCCGATCTCGACCGCATCATGCTCGACGCGGCGCGCGCCGCCGGCGTCGAGGTTCAGATTTCGGATTCCAGACTTCAGACGCTGGACGTCCCGCTGGTCCTGGACTGTTCGGGGCGCGCGGGCGTCATCGGCCGTCGATACCGGGTGCCGCAGCCGGAGCACCGCACGGTGGCGCACGTCGGCGTGTGGCGGCGCGCGGACTCGTGGTCCATTCCCGACCAGACGCACACGGTCGTCGAGACCTTCGACGAGGGATGGGCGTGGTCGGTGCCGACGGCGCCCGATACGCGTCACGTCGGGGTGATGGTGGAGCGTGGCGCGGCGTACGACGACACGCTCCGGTCGACGCGGATGATGCGAGCGCTCGTCGCCGGCGCCGAGCGACAGCACACGTTCGCGTGCGATGCGTCGCTGTACCGGTCCGAGCGCTATGCAGCCGACGGATTCTTCCTCGTCGGCGACGCCGGGTCGTTCATCGATCCGCTGTCGTCGTTCGGCGTGAAGAAGGCGCTGGCGTCTGCCTGGATGGCGGCGATTGCGGCGCACACCTGTCTGATCGATTCGTCGCGGGCCGGGGTCGCACGGGCGTTCTTCGATGGGTGGGAGCGGCGCGTCTACGACGACCACCTGCGGCGCTCGCGCGATTTCGCGCGCGCGGCGGTGGACGCGCACCCGCATCCCTTCTGGATCGCGCGCGCGAACGTCGGCGTCGACGATCGGGCCGCGCCGGACGACACGGCCGTGCGCGTCGCGTTCGAGCGGATCCGGCAGGCGGACGACATCGAGTTCGCCATCGACGACGCGGTCCGGTTCGAACCGCAGCCGGTGATTCGCGGCAACGAAATCGTGCTGGAGGCCGGCGTCACGGCCGGCACGAGCGGCGAAACGCTGCGCTTCGCCGACAACGTCGATCTGGTCGCGCTTGCGAACGTCGCGTGCGCGCATCGCCGCGTGCCGGACGTCTACGACGCGTACTGCCGCGCGCATGCGCCGGCGCCGCTGCCGAACGTGGTGTCCGGTCTGTCGATCCTCGTTGCCAAAGGGATTCTCCATGCGAGAACGTAGCCTGTTGCTTGCCGTCCTGTTCGCCGGCGTTGCCGGCGTCGCAGCGGCGCAGACGACCGCGGCGCAGATGGCCACGGCGCCGGACGGGTTTCCGATCGACAGCCCGGTCGTGAAGCAGCGTTGCGGCGGCTGCCATCGATCCGACGACAAAGGCCGGATGTCGCGCATCTCGTATCGACGCGCGACGCCCGAGAACTGGGAGCGGACGATCAAGCGGATGGTGTCGCTGAACCACGCGACGGTGACGCCGGAGGACGCGCGGGCGATCCTCAAGTACCTCGCCGATCGCCAGGGGCTCGCGCCCGACGAACTGCGGCCGATCGCGTTCGAGGCCGAGCGCCGGATGGTCGAGTACGAGTACAAGGGGGACGAGACGACGGCCAACCTGTGCCAGTCGTGTCACACGATGGCGCGCGTGCTGAGCGAGCGGCGCACCAAAGAAGAGTGGGAGCTGCTGCTCGCGATGCACCGCGGGTACTACCCGCTCGTCGACAACCAGCCGATGAACGGTCCGCAGGGCTTCCGGCGCACGCGTCCGGTCGACAGCGAGCCGACCGCCGACGGGCGGCCGCCCGACAACCGTCAGCCGATGGATCGCGCGCTCGAACACCTGACCAGGACGCTGCCGCTCGACTCGTCCGCGTGGTCGGCGTGGTCGGCGGCGATGCAGACGCCGAGGCTTGCCGGCCGCTGGGCGGTGACCGGATCGCAGACCGGCAAAGGGCCGATCTACGGCGTCGTGACGATTGCCGCGGACGCGAGTGCGCCCGACAGCTTCACCACGGAGATCCGCTACACGATCGCGCGCACGGGCGAGACGGTCACGCGCAGCGGCAAAGCGCTGGTCTACACCGGCTACCAGTGGCGCGGGCGGGGCAACGACTGGCGCGAAGTGCTCTTCGTCGAGCGTGACTGGAAGAGCATGTGGGGGCGGTGGTTCACGGGTTCGTACGACGAAACCGGGATCGACGTCACGCTGACGCGGCTGGCTTCCGATCCGATCGTCTTCGGCACGAGCGTGTCGGCGCTCAAGACCGGCACGTCCGGGACGAGCGTCCGCATCTTCGGTGCGAATTTGCCCGGGTCGGTGGGAGCGGAGCAGATCGGGCTCGGGCGCGGCGTCAAGGTGACGCGCATCGCGAGCGCGAAGAGCGACGAGATCGCGATCGAGGTCGAGGTCGACGGCGCCGCGCCCATCGGTGCGCGCGACCTGTCGATCGGCGGGGTCGTCAAGCCGGGCGCGCTGGTCGTGTACGACAAGGTGGACGCCATCCGGGTGCTGCCGCAGGCGGGGATGGCGCGCGTCGGCGGCGCGGTGTTCCCGAAGCAGCTGGCGCAGTTCGAGGCGGTTGCGATCAACAACGGTCCGGACGGGAAGCCGGACACGGCCGACGACCTGAACCTGGGGGTCGTCGACGCGAAGTGGGCGATCGAGGAGTACACGGCGACGTTCAACGACGATGATGCGCAGTTCGTCGGCGCGATCGATCAGCACGGGCTGTTCACGCCGAACGTGGATGGACCGAACCCGAAGCGATCCGGCAATCGCAACAACATCGGCGACGTGTGGGTGGTGGCCGAGTACGAGGGGTCCAAACCGCTCCGGGCGCGGGCGCATCTGCTGGTGACGGTGCCGCTCTACATGAACTGGTTTGTCGAGGGATCCAAATGACCGCGTGGGTGGCGCGAGAACATCATCGGTTCGAGGCGGCGGGACGGCCGTTCGTGTACCTGGTCCCGAGCGCGGCGATTTTCGAGCTGGACGACGCGGCTGACGCGGTGCTGCGCGCATTGCGGTCGGGTCCGCGGTCGCGCGACGCGTTCGAGGGGTTGGAGAACGTGGACGAGACGCTGGCGGAGCTGGCGCGCGTCCGGGCGGTTGCCCTAATTGGGGACGCCCTAATTGGGGACGGAGTTGACTCCGTCCCGGGTCCGTCCCCGAAGGATCACACAGGGCACCTTCGTGGCGGTTCGAGTCCGCAATCGCCATCTCGGGACGGAGTCGACTCCGTCCCCACTCCGTCCCCGACCGTCATCCCGCTGATTCCGTTGACGACGATGGTCCTCAACGTGACGAATCAGTGCAACCTGAGCTGCACGTATTGCTACGAATACGGCGAAGACAAGATCGTCAACACCGAGAACGGACGCCAACCCAAGTTCATGACCGAGGAAACGGCGCGCGAGAGCGTCGAGTTCCTCCTGCGCGAATCGGGCGACGTCGCGCACATCACGTTCTTCGGCGGCGAGACGCTGCTCAACTTCCCGGTGCTCGAGAAAACGATCGCCTACGCGCGCCGTCGCGCCGCCGAAGAGGGCAAACAGGTCGACTTCAGCCTGACGACGAACGCGACGCTGCTGAAGCCGCAGATCATCGAGTTCCTCGCCGAGAACCGCATCGGCGTGACGATCTCGATCGACGGACCGAAGGAAGTACAGGACAAGTTCCGCGTCTTCAACAACGGCGCGGGCAGCTACGACCTCGTCGCGCCGAAGATCAAGGAACTGCTGAAGCGCCACCGCACCCGCCCGATCGGCGCGCGCGTCACGCTGACCTCCGCGAACATGGACGTCGAGCGGATTTTCCGCCACCTCACCGAGGACATCGGCTTCTGGGAAGTCGGCTTCGCGCCGGTGACCACCGCGTCGGTCCGCGAGCACGCGATTTCCGACGCCGGCTACGACCGCATGCTGGCGCAGTTCCGCGACCTCGCGTTCGAGTTCTGCGAAGCGGCCGCGTCGAACCGGCACCACGGCTTCTCGAACGTCAAGGAGACGCTCGAGGAGCTGCACAAGGGCGTCAGCAAGGCGTACCCCTGCGGCGCCGGACTCGGGCTCCTCGGCGTCGCCACCGACGGCGACGTCGCGCTGTGCCACCGGTTCGCCGGCAGCGACGCGCACAAGGTCGGCACCGTCCGCGACGGCATCGACCGGCCGGCGCAGCACGCGTTTCTCGAGAAGCACCACATCGCCCACAAGACCGACTGCAGCGTCTGCTGGGCGCGGCCGCTGTGCTCGGGCGGCTGCTACCACGAGGCGCACACGCGCTACGGCGACACGGCGCAGGCGAACCTGCACTACTGCGAATGGATCCGCGGGTGGACCGACGTCTGCCTGCAGGTCTACGGCGAGATCTCGGTCCGCAACCCCTCGTTCTTCGCTCAATTCGAGGACCAGCATGAAGCATCTCAAGTCCGTTAACCGCAAGGCCGCACGCATCGAGGACGCGACCGGCCGCGAACCGTCCGCCGCCGCCGGCGACGTCGTCGCGCTGCAGCGCACGGGCCTGCCGCAGACTCCGCACTTCCCGCTCGGCTGCTCGCTGGTGTTCTCGCCGGGATGGGAAGCGGACCGCAGCGGCGGCACCGCCGGGCTCTGTCAACCGGTCGAGCGCGATCTGTTCGACTGCCACATCGGTTGCTACTGGCCGGCGCAGGTGCCCGACCAGCTCAATCACGCGCCCGACTGGACCGCGAAGTGCGCGGCCGCCCAGAAGGACTGGCGCAAGATCGATCTCATCTTCCCGTGACGGCCATGAAGAAACTGCTCCTCGTTTGCGCGGCGGTCGCCGTGATCGGCGCCGACAAGCCGAAGGTCTCGGCCGGCAACGGCACGCTGATCATCGGCTCGTACCCGAAGCAGTACTGGATCATCGACGAGGCGACCGAGAAGGTCGTCGGCACCATCCCGTACCAGTCGGGGATTCCGCGCCGGACGACGCTCTCGCGCGACCGGAAGCGCTTCTACACGATCGAAGCGCAGATGGAGAAGGTCGAAATCATCGACATCGCGTCGCGCAAGACGATCGATGCCTTCACGCTCAGCGAGGGCAACAAGAAGGTGCGCATCCGCAGCCTCGAGCCCGACCCGCTGCACCGCTTCCTCGTGATGCTGACCGCGTCGGCGACCAAGCTGATCGACCGCTTCGAGATCGGCAGCCCCACGCTCGTGCAGTACGACCTCGCGTCGCACACGGTGGTCCGCACGATCCCGTGGCCGAACAACGAGGAGCGGCAGAACGCGAACATCATGTTCTCGCCCGACGGGAAGCTGATGTACCTGTTCACCGACCAGGACGTCCTCATCTACGACACGACGAGCTTCACGCAGGTGGACAAGTGGGACCTGTCGAAGCCGATCGAGGAGGGGTTCGGGCGCCTCGAGTTCGGCCCGCGCGACGCGATCAACGACGAGCCGGGGTTCTACACGGCGCTGTTCCAGGTCTCCGATCCGGTTCAGCACCGCCGCACGATGGGGATCGGGCGCGTGAACCTGGCGGCGAAGAGCGTCGACTTCTACACGCTCGGCCCGGCGACGCCGGTCAGCTTCGCGATGACGCCCGATCGCAAGAGCGCGTTCGGCCTCTACGACGACATCGGCCACTACGAGTTCTGGAAGTTCGATCTCGTCAACCGCAAGCTCGCGAACCGCGTCGAGTTCAAGGGCCGTCCGCGCATGGCGCTGAAGACGAGCTCGAACGGCAAGGTGCTGTACATCTACGTCGCCGGCAACACCATCGACCTCTACGACGCCGACACGTATCAGTACCTGCGGACGATCACGCTCGACGGCGACATGACGACGGACCTGTTCGTGTTTCCGACGCCGCCGGCGTCGCTGACCGTGACGAGTAGCGCAGGCCTGTAGGCCTGGCCTCGATGATCGATCGCGATCTCCGCCGGGCGCTGTCGTTCATCGTCCCCTACTGGCGGCGCCTCGCGCTGGTCCTCGCGCTGAGCGTCGCCAGCACCGTGCTGTCGCTGTACCTGCCGCTGCTGTCGCGGGACTTCGTCGACACCGCGCTCATCGGCCGCAACATGACCGCGCTCTTCCGCATCGTCGCGCTGTTCGCGGCGGTGTCGATCGCGAGCTTCCTCGTGAACGTCGTGAGCGGCCTCCGCTACACGCGCGTGTCGGCCGACATCCTGTTCGACATGCGGCTCGAGATGTACCGGCACCTGCAGCGATTGTCGCCGCGGTTCTACGCGCGGACGCGGATGGGCGACATCATGTCGCGCATCAACAACGACATCGGCGAGATCCAGCGGATCGCCGCGGAGACGGCGCTCGCGTGGATCGGCAACGTGCTGTTTCTCGCCGGCACCCTCGTGATGCTCGCGTGGCTCGACGTGCGCCTGTTCGCAGTGACGATTGCGACGGCGCCGATCGGCATGTGGGCGCTCGGGCATTTCCGCACGCGGCTCGAAGGCGAGGTCGGCGAGCTGCGCCGGCGGAGCGCGGACATCGGCAGCTTCCTCATCGAGACGCTGCAGGCCGTGCGGCTCGTCGTCGCGTCGAACGCGCAGGCGCGCGAGCTGGAGCGCTTCCACGACCGCAACGCGGCGTTCGTGCGATCGCTGATGTCGATGCAGAAGATGGCGTACCTGGCGAGCGGGCTGCCGGGGCTGATCGTGTCGGCGGGCGGCGGACTGGTGTTCGTGTACGGCGGCGTCCGCGTCATCCACGGGTCGATCACGGTCGGGACGTTCGTCGCGTTCATGGCGTATCAGATGCGCTTCATGCCGCCGCTGCAGGCCTTGATGGGCATGTACGCGAGCCTCGCCACGGTCCGCGTGTCGCTGCGGCGCGTGGCGGAGGTGCTGGACGAGCCGATCGAAGTCGTCGAGGCCGCCGACGCCGTCCGCGTGCCGGCCGTGCGCGGCGACGTGGCGTTCGAGGAGGTGACGGTCTCGTTCGACCGCGGCGCGCCGGTCCTGGACCGCCTGTCGCTGGCGGTGCGGGCGGGGGAAACCGTTGCGATCGTCGGCCCCAGCGGCAGCGGGAAGTCGACGATCGCCGACCTCCTGCTTCGCCTGATCGATCCGAATGCCGGCACGGTCCGCATCGACGGGCAGGACGTGCGCCGGATCGCGCTCGCCGACCTGCGGTCGCGCGTCGCGCTCGTCGAACAGGAGCCGTGCATCCTGCACGCGAGCCTGCTGGAGAACATCCGGTACGCGCGGCCGGACGCCAGCGATGCCGAGGTCGAGGCGGTCGTGCGTCAGGCAGCGCTGGCGGCGTTCGTCGAGACGCTGCCGGAGCGGCTGGAGACGATCGTCGGCGAGCGCGGGGCGGCGCTGTCGGCGGGCGAGCGGCAGCGCATCGCGATTGCGCGCGCGCTGCTGCGGGAGCCGGACATCCTGGTCCTCGACGAGCCGAGCGCGGCGCTGGATCCCGAGTCGGAGCGGCTGATCGCGGAGGGGTACGCGTCGGCGATGCGGGGTCGGACGACGATTGTGATCACGCACCGGATGGATCTGGCGGCCCGGGCGGACCGCGTCATCGATTTGACGGTACCTGGTACGTGCCAGGTACGTACCTGGCACGTACCAGGTACGTACCTGGCACCCGCCTGACACACGTGCCTGGCGCCGTCCGGGTCGCGATCATCGACAGCGGCGTCCACGCCGCCCACCCCCACGTCGGCGGCATCGCCGGCGGCATCGCCATCGACGACGCCGGACGCGAGAGCGGCGACTTCGTCGACCGCCTCGGCCACGGCACCGCCGTCACCGCCGCCATCCGCGAGAAAGCGCCGGACGCCGACCTGTTCGCGGTGCGCGTCTTCGATCGCACCCTCACGACGCGCGTGGCGACGCTCGTCCACGCCATCGACTGGGCGGCCCGCGCGCGCATGCACGTCGCGAACCTGAGCCTCGGTACCGCCAACGCCGCCCACGAAGCGATCCTCGCCGATGCCGTCGCCCGCGCCGCGCACGCCGGCGTGATCATCGTCTCCGCGCGCGACGACCAGGGCGTGCGCTGGCTGCCGGGCAGCCTGCCCGGCGTCATTCCAGTACAGCTCGATTGGACCTGCCCGCGCGACGAGTTCCGCCCGGCCGACGTCGACGGGACGACCGTGTTTCGCGCGTCGGGCTATCCGCGCCCGATCCCCGGCGTGCCGCCCGACCGCAACCTGCACGGCATCAGCTTCGCCGTCGCGAACATGACCGGCTTCGTGGCGCGCGCACGCGCCGCCCATGCGACACTGGACGCTGTCGTGCGCGCACTGGTCGCCTGATGTCCTTCGTCGCTCGTCTCCTCGTCAACGCCGCCGCGCTGTGGGTCGCGACGCGAATCGTCCCCGGCGTGAGCTACCAGGGCGATGTGCTGCCGTTCCTCGGCGTCGCCCTCGTGTTCGGCGTCGTCAACGCATTCATCGGCCCCGCGGCGAAGCTCCTCGCGCTGCCGCTGATCATCGTGACGCTCGGGCTGTTCCTGCTCGTCGTCAACGGACTGATGCTGTGGCTCACGAGCGTGCTGTCGGGCACGCTCGGCCTCGGGTTTCACGTCCGCGGATTCTGGGCGGCGTTCGCCGGCGCGTTCGTGGTCAGCGTCGTCAGCGCGGTGCTGTCGCTGTTGATCCGCGACAGAGACGACTGACGCGCGCCGCCGACGCGGACCAGCCGCGTCAGGCGGGGTGCTTGCGGTCGCGTCGCGCCTCCGCATGCCCGCGAGGCAGCCGCGCCGACCGACGCTCGACCCACTCGATCGCGGCGAGAACCTCCGGGATGGCGTGCCGGACCTCGGCCGACAGCGCCGCGCCGACGTCGAACCGATCGCCTTCGACCGTGATCAGAAACGCCGGCGGGCGACGGCCGAACAGGCGCGCGCTGTACTCCAGCAGCGCGGCGGGCGACAGGCCATGAGGGCTCGACGCGGCGCCCGGGTTGTCGTCGAGCCGATCGACGTGCACGTGACCCGGGCAGTCGCCGTATTGCGCGTCGACGAAGACGACGAGCGGGGCATCGGCGATCTCCACCGCCAGCTCCGGCGTCAGGGCGTGCGTGGCTTCCACGGTCACGTCCGGCCGGCGATGCGCCAGCGCCTCGGCCGCCGCCCACCCGACGCCATCGTCTCCCCGTAGCCGGCTGCCGTAGCCGATGACCAGCATCACTCGTCCCGCGAAAGACGACCGACGATCCGTCCGTCGGCGTCGTGAAGTTCGACGACGAGCGGCATCGCGCCCACCGCATGCGTCGAGCAGCTGAGGCACGGATCGAAGGCGCGGATCCCCGCTTCGATCCGGTTCAGCGTTCCTTCGGTGAACGCTCCGTCGTGGACGACCTGACGCGCGATCTGGAGGATCGCGCGGTTCATCGCGAGGTTGTTCTGTCCGGTGGCGATGAGCAGATCGACCCAGCGGATCACCCCGTCGGCGTCCACTTTGTAGTGATGAAAGAGCGTCCCGCGCGGCGCTTCGGAGACGCCGATCCCCTCGGCGCGATTCCGGCTCGCGCGCGCGAGGACGTCGGTCGAGAGGATGCGCGGATCGTCGAGCATGCGGCCGATGCGCTCGAGGCCGTACACGATTTCGATCAGCCGCGCGTAGTGGTAATGGAACGAGCTGAGGACGGCGCCGCGACCGAGCTGGCGGAACTCGGCCAGCTCCGCGTCCGCCAGCGGCGTGCCGCACGTCGACGCGGCGTTCAACCGCGCCAGCGGGCCGACGCGATACATGCCGCCCGGATACCCGAGCGGCTTGTAGTAGGGATACTTCAGGTAGGTCCACGACTCGGTCGCCTCGTCGATCAGCGCGCGCGCGGCTTCGCCCGTCAGCTGGTCGGCGACGATCGCGCCGGTCGCGTCGACGAAGCGGAGGCGTCCGCCGTAATGTTCGAGCGCGCCGTCCGGCGCGACCATCCCCAGGAACAGCGTCGGCATGTTGCCGAACGCCCGCGCGTCGGGCTGATGGGCGTCGAGCCGACGCTTGAACCAGTCGAGCATGTCGGTCGCGGTCTGCAGCGCTTCGGGCAGCGCCACCAGAATCCGATCGCGTCCCTCCTGCGTCAGCGGCGCGTTGACGCCGCCCGGCACCGCCCACGTCGGGTGGATGCGTTTGCCGCCGAGCACCTCGATGGCAGCCTGGCCGAACTGCCGCAGGCGGATGCCGCGGCGCGCGAACTCCGGGTCCGCCCGCGCGACGCCGAGGATGTTGCGCGCGGCGGGATCGCCGTCGTACCCGAGCAGCAGGTCCGGCGACGAGAGATAGAAGAAGCTGAGCGCGTGCGACTGGACGATTTGCGCGAGGTTGATGACGCGCCGCAGCGCGAGCGCGGCGTCCGGCAGGTCCACCGCGAGGATGCGATCGCCGGCGTCGGCCGACGCGATCATGTGGCTCACCGGACAGATGCCGCAGATTCGCGACGTGATGGTCGGCATCTCCTGAAAGTGGCGCCCTTCGCAGAACGCTTCGAAGCCGCGGAACTCCGTCACGTGAAAGCGCGCATCGACGACGTCGCCGCGATCGTCGAGGTGGACCGTGATCTTCGCGTGACCTTCCACGCGGGTGACCGGATCGATGATCAGCGTTCGCGCCATGGCTTATCCGAGCGTCGCGCGGTCGCGCAGGTCGGGCGCGCGGCCCGCGGCGAGCGCCGTCAGCGCGTGATGGATCGCGTCGGCCGAGGGCGGGCACCCCGGCAGGTAGAGATCGACACGAACGAGCGCGCGCAGCATCAGCACCCTGTCGAGGAGCCGCGGCACGATGTGCGACGCGTCCGGCCGATCGAACGCCGTGCCGTACACGAGACTCAGGACCGGCGCGGCGCCGCCGAGCGGGTTCCGCAGCGCCGTGACGTTGCCGGTCACCGCGCAGTCGCCGAGGGCGACCAGCGTCTGCGTCCGCGCGCGGACGCGGCGAATCGTCTCGACGTGATCCTCGTTGGCGATCGCCCCTTCGACCAGCGTCACGTCGACGTCCTCCGGAAACGCCTTGACGTCCATCAACGGCGAGAACACGAGGTCGATCGACGATGCGAGATCGAGGAGCCGCTCGTCCATGTCGAGCAGCGACATGTGGCAGCCGGAGCATCCGCCCAGCCAGACGGTGGCGACGCGCGGCTTCCTCATCGAATCCACAGCTTCCGCTCCCGCGCCGTCTTGAGGTACGTCAGGAAGCTCCGGTCCTTCCGCGGGCTCCCGGCCGTCGTCCCTTTCTCGAAGAGCGCGCCGGTCGGGCAGACGCGCACGCACTTGCCGCAGCTCGTGCACGAGGCCGACGCGCCCCACGGCTGGTTCATGTCGGCGACGATCCGCGACTCGCCGCCGCGTGCCATGACGTCCCACGTGTGCGCGCCCTCGATTTCGTCGCAGACGCGGACGCAGCGCGTGCACAGGATGCAGCGGTTGTGATCGAGGACGAACCGGTCGTGCGATGCGTCGAGCGCGAACGCGGGAGCCTGGTGCTCGTAGCGCACGTGGTGCAGCTCCATCGCCACCGCCAGGTCCTGCAGATCGCAGCGCGTGTTCGCGACGCAGACGGAGCAGACGTGGTTCCGCTCCGCCAGCAGCAGCTCGACGATCTGCCGTCGGTACCCGTCCAGGCGCTCCGATCGCGTCGTCACGTCGAGCCCTTCGGTGGCGGGCGTCAGGCACGCGGGCTGCAGCTTCGGCGAACCGGCGATCTCGACCAGGCACAGGCGGCACGCGCCCACCTCGGAGAGACCGGGGACGTGGCACAGCGTCGGGATGTGGATGCCGTGCTCGCGCGCCACATCGAGGATCGTCTGATCGTCGCGTGCCGAGACCGGCGTGCCGTCGATGGTCAGCGTCGTGACCGCCATCTACGGCGCGCCTTTCATCCGGCACACGCCGGCGGGACACCGCCTGTCGACGATATGGGCCAGATACTCGCCGCGGAAGTGCCGCAGGGTGCTCTTCACCGGGTTCGCGGCGGTCTGACCGAGGCCGCAGAGGCTCGTGCGCGTCAGCAGCTCGCCGAGCTGCTCGAGCAGGAGCAGGTCGCGCTCGTCGGCGCGGCCGTCGGTGATCTTCGTCAGCAGGCCGTGCATCTGCACCGTGCCGGCGCGGCACGGAATGCACTTGCCGCACGACTCCTCGCGGCAGAACTCCATGAAGAAGCGCGCGACGTCGACCATGCACGACGTGTCGTCCATCACGATCAGGCCGCCCGATCCCATGATCGAGCCGATGCCCGCGAGCGACTCGTAGTCGACCGGCAGATCGAGATGGTCGGCGGGAATGCAGCCGCCGGACGGTCCGCCGGTTTGCGCCGCCTTGAACGCGCGGCCGCCGGGAATGCCGCCGCCCACGTCGAAGATGATCTGCCGCAGCGTCAGGCCCATCGGCACCTCGATGAGTCCGGTGCGCGCGATCGCGCCCGCGAGGGCGAACACCTTCGTCCCCTTGCTGCGCGCGGTGCCGATCGACGCGTACCAGTCGCCGCCGCGCGTGACGATCGGCGGCACGTTGGCGAAGGTCTCCACGTTGTTGATCAGCGTCGGGCGATCCCACAGCCCGCGTTCCGCGGGGAAGGGTGGACGCGGCCGGGGCGTGCCGCGGCGCCCTTCGATCGACGCGATCAGCGCCGTCTCTTCGCCGCAGACGAAGGCGCCGGCGCCGATCCGCAGGTCGATGCGGAAGTTGAATGCCGAATCCAGGATGCGGTGGCCGAGGAGCTGCAGACGCTCGGCCTGCTTGATCGCGGTCTTGAGGCGGCTGATCGCGAGCGGGTACTCGCCGCGGACGTAGATGAATCCCTGCTCCGCGCCCACGGCATAGCCGGCGATGGTCATGCCCTCGAGCACGCGGTGCGGATCGCCTTCCAGCACGCTGCGATCCATGAACGCGCCGGGATCGCCTTCGTCCGCGTTGCAGATCACGTACTTCGCCGGGCCGTCGGCCTTCGCGACCGTGCTCCACTTCAGCCCGGTGGGGTACCCGCCGCCCCCGCGTCCGCGCAACCCGCTCGCGACGATCTGCTGCACCACGTCAGGCGGCGTCATCTCGCCGACGGCCTGCTGGAGCGCCCGATATCCGCCGGCGGCGATGTAGTCCTCGACGCGCTCGGAGTCGATCCGTCCGGCGTTCGCGAGGACGATCCGCTGCTGCGGCGCGAAAAACGCCGCCTCGTCGTCGTTGCGCCCCTCGCGCGGGAGCGCGCCCGCAACCGCCGCACACACCAGCGCCGGCGCGACGCCCGGGGTCGCGCGTTCGTACAGCGCGTGCTCGGTTGCGGTATCGACGCGCACCAGCGGCCCGGCGTGGCACAGCCCGAGGCACCCGGTGCCGACGACCCGCACGCTGCCGTTGGTCGACGCCGTCCGCGCCGCGTCGACCAGCGCCTCCTTGACGGCTGCGGCGCCGGAGGAGAGACAGCCGGCGGCGGTGCACACGGCGATGCGGCCGCGGTGCGCGTCCCACGCGGCCGATTCGCGCCCGCGGATCGCGTCCACGTCTTCAGCGGCCATCACTCGTCCAGCGCGCGATGCGCTCCAGGGTCAGGCCGACGCTCAGTCCGCCGGCCACCTCCTCGTCGAACACGACGGCGGGTGCGAGGCCGCAGGCGCCGAGACAACGGGCCGTGACCAGCGACATCGTTCCGTCCGCGGTCGTGTCGCCCGCCTTGATCCGATACTGCTGCTCGATCGCCGCGAGGATCGACGCCGTGCCCTTGACGTAGCATGCCGTCCCCATGCAGACGACGCACGTGTGGTCGCCCTTGGGCTTGAGCGAGAAGAAGTTGTAGAACGTCGCGACGCCGTAGACGCGGCTCGGCGGCACCTTCAGCGATCGCGCGACGTAGATCAGGCAATCGAGATCGAGAAAGCCGAAGAGCTCCTGTGCCGCATGGAGCACCTCGAGCAGCGAGTCGGGCTCGTGCCGGTGCCGCTTCATCGTGGCATCGAGAATCCGGAACCGCTTGTCGCCGCTCGGATGCGGCGGAGCGGGCGCGAGAATCGCCGTCGGCATGTGCGTGCGAGCAGGCCATTGCGGATTGGGATCCGGTTCATTTTTCCGAAGAAAAGCTCGCGCCGCGAGCCGCCGCCGCCGGCTGCTGCCGGTTTGTCGACACGACTGCCGCCGACTTGCATCCGATTCGACTTTTTGTGCAGGAGTGCAGCGAATCCCTACGGATGAGCTATTGACAGATGCGGAGCGGACTACCATGATTCGCACGAGATGCGTCGACTCCAGCGGCCGTCGGCACGCCGGGTTTCCGGCAGCGACGCGCTGAAACAGGCGCGCCGCGAAACCCGGATCCTCCGCAGCGATCTGCGCGCCTGCAGCGACAAGGTCGACCGCCTCGAGCGGCTGGTCGATCGGCTTCGCAGCGATGTCAATTCGCTGCGCGACAAGATCCGGAGTTGACGTCGGTTGACGGCCGCCGTGTCCACCGGTGATGCAAGCCCAGCCGAATCAGTTCCGCCCGACACGCACGCGCATCACGATTGTTTCTGATTCGAACTGAGCCGTACGCCTCGTACTCGCGGAAACTTCACATTTCCCAGCGGAATCGGCCGCACGTGCCATTGAGCGTGCAAACCTGACATAACGGCTGAGTCGTGTCAGACGACACCACCGTTGAGTCAAACAAAAGATCTGCAAAGCCCCTAACGTTCTCGCCGCCTCGCCGGGTGGCCGCGCGCTTGCGATGCGCCGGGCGACGGCGATTGGTCTACCTGGCCGTCCGAATCACACAAAGTCTCGTTGGGGGTGTCGATGCGGTCGATCGTGTCTCGTGGGTGTGCGCAGCTGCTGGGCGTTGCGGCGGCGTTGGCCGTGTCGGCGTGGCCGGCGGCCGCTCAAACGACGGTAGTGTTCAACGACTCGAAGCCCGACGTCGTGTACGCGACGCTGCGCGCGGGCTCCTACGCGAACACGAACCTGCCGACCGCGCTGACGACGCGCGCCGCCGACTCGGCCAGCAACGAACGTCGAGCGTTGCTGAAGTTCGACACGCAGCACCGGATCCCGGCCGGCAGCAACGTGACCTCGGCGCTGCTCACCGTGACCGTCAAGAGCGGCAGCGCCGCCGATACCACCCGCACCATCGGCGCGTACCAGGTGACGACCTCATGGGCCGAGACGGAGACGACCTGGAACCGGCGCTACAAGGCCAGCTCCTGGATCAGCCCTGGATCCGATCTGGGGGCGCTGATCGCCAAACAGGTCGTGTCGAACGCCGCGGGGACGAAGGTCACCTTCGACGTCACCGCGCTCGTCAAGTCCGCCGTCGCGGGGGATCTCGGATCATCGCGCTACACGCGCGTCGCTCTCGTCGATCTCGATTCCGCCACCGTGGATTCGACGCGCAACTTCTACACGCCCGACGACCCGAACAGCGCGCTGCGCCCGACGTTGAAGGTCGTCTACGCATCGTCGAAGACGACGCCCACCGGCACCAAGGGGACGACGCTGCGGGTGCTGCAGTGGAACTCGCAGCACGGCGGCACCGGCACTGACGGCGTGCTCGATCCCGCCCGCTTCATCAAGAAGGCGGCGAGCTTCCAGCCCGATCTCGTGTCGATCAACGAAGTGGAGCGCTACGACAGCTACGCCAACTACGACGGGTTCGCGAAGCTGGCGGCCCTGATGAACCAGTACACGGGCCAGACGTGGTACTACAAGTACGCGATCGGCAGCGGCGCGGCGGACGGCCGCGGAAACCTGGTCCTCTCGCGCTTTCCGATCGAGTCGACGGGTGTGCGTCTCCTCGGGCACAACGACGCGGTGATCGACATCATCGTCAACGTCAACGGGCACGCGATCGACTTCATGTCGACCCACCTGTACTACGATTCGACCTCCGTCCGCCTCGACCAGATCGCGCAGCTGACGTCGTGGGCCAAGGGACTGCCCGAGTCGCGCATCATCGCGGGCGACTTCAACGGACCCTCGGGCGGCGCCGAGAACACCAAGATGAAGGCGGCGTACGTCGATTCGTGGGCGCAGGCGCAAAGCGAGGGCACGGCGATCGCGTATCCCGGCAACACGGCGGGCAACACGCGCCACACGCGCCTCGACTACATCTACTACTCGAAGGGCTCCTCCGGGTTGACGCTCGTCTCGTCGCAGGTCTTCGACGTCACGGACGCACACGGCGTCATGCCGTCGGACCACCGGCCGGTGCTGTCGATCTTCACCGTGAAGTAGCCCCGCTCCCGCCGGGGTCCAGGATCGTCGTGTCGTTCTGCCGTGGACCGGGCGGGGTCGTCAGGTACGTGTTCGGGCTGAGGACAATCTGATCGACGATCGGACCGTCCTCACGCTGCTGGATCCGCAGCGTGTGCGCGCCGCCGGCTGCGAAGTACACGTGGACGCCGAGCGCGCCCCACCCGTTGTCGGCCCAGCCCCAGCCGCGGTCCGCGGCGCCGCTCGGCCCGTCCTGCAGCACGATTTCGGCGGAGCTCGCCGTTCCGATCTGCATCACGGCGGCGCCCGACGCATCGACCGAGTCGGTGAACTGGACGTGCACCGAGTCGTTCGAGAACGAATTGTTCTGCGCCCTGAAGCGGACCCACAGGTGGTACGGGATGCCGGCGCTGGCGTTGAACGTCATCTCGACGTAGCTGGCCGGCGTGGCGAGCGCCGGCGCGACCTTCGGCCGCGCCGCGTCGGGATTCCACAACGCCGATCCGCCGGCGGCGGTCGGGTCCGTCAGCATCTGCCACGCCGTACCGACGATCCCGGACGGCGGCGCCTGCGCCGTCCAGAGGACGATCGTCGGATCGGATGGCGGCGGGGGTGGCGGCGGCGAAGTGGATCCGTCGTTCTCCGGCAGGATCGTCGAATCGTTGTCGCGCGGTCCGGGCGGCGACGACAGGTACGTGTCGGCGCTCAGGACGATCTCGTCGACGATCGCGCCGTCTTCGCGCTGCTGCACGCGCACGGTCTGCGGGCCATCCGCGTCGAAGAAGATGTTGGCGCCCGGCGCGCCCCATCCGCTGTCGGCCCAGCCCCAGCCGCTCACCGACGGATCGCTCGATCCGTTCTGCAGCACGACTTCGGCCGAGCTCGTGGTTCCCGAGCGCCACGTCGGCGTGCCCGACGCGTCGACCGATCCGCTGAACTGCACGTGGACGGAGTCGTTGCCGAACGCATTGTTCTGCGCCTTGAGCCTCACCCACAGGTGGTAGGCGACGCCGTGCGACGCGGTGAACGTTCGCTCGAAGTAGTTGACCGGCGCCGACAGCGCCGGCGCGATCTTCGACTGGCCGCCGTCGGGATTGCGCAGCGCGGAGCCGCCTGACGCCGTCGCGTCCGCCAGCATCGACCAGTTGCCGTGCACGTCGGCGGCGGGCGTGTTCGCCGTCCACAGCACGATCGTGCTCGCGCCGGGCGGCGGAGGCGGCGGCGTCGAGCCGGCTGTCGTGAAGCTGGAGATCGATCCTGCCTGGTCGAGGCGGGCCATCGTCCTCGAGACGATCTTCCAGTAGTACGTCGTGCCGGGCTGCAGCGTCGGCAGCGCGAAGCTCTGATTCTGGCTCGTCGACGCGCTCGGGCCGAGCGGCTGGTCGGCGGCGAGCAGCGTCGCCGCCGCCGGATCGGTGCCGAAGTAGATGTCGTACAGGTGCGCCCACGGTCCGCCGTACCACACCAGCTTCTGGCCGGTGGTGGGGACGCCGGTGGCGCCGTTCGCGATGCCGTGATAGACCGGCTTGTCGGGCGGCAGCGGCACGAACGGCGCGGTCTCGGCGTTGCCGGTGGCGTTGGTCCACTGGCGGTCGAACTGCTGCTGGAACCACTGGAACATCCAGCTCTTGGTCGTGAAGTAGTTGTGCTCCTGCTGCGAGTCGTCGGACGGGCTCGTGAAGTTGGACGACCCGAACACGGTCGTCGCCTGGCCGTACAGCAGCACCAGCTTCTGGTGGTTGAGGCCGTCGTGCGCCCGGACCCTCATCGGCACGCCGGCCGCGTACATGCGGTCCATGTTGAACGCGACCCAGAGCCGCGACGCCAGGCGGTATTCGCGCGTTTCCCCGATGTAGCGGACCGGCACGCCGCGGCGGACCGCCGCAATCAGCGCGTCGCCGTGCGACTGCTGCGTGATGCGGTACATCGCGACGTCGATCTTCTGCGTCTCGGTGTTTTCGAGCCGGATCACGCGCGTCGCGAAGCTCTGGCCGGGCGGGATGTTCAGGTCCGGGCTGACGACGTAAGTCGGATACACGCGCGTGCGGGTCGACACGTTCGCATACGCGAGATACCCGGCGGTGTTCGTCCACAGGTCGTCGAACTTCGTTTCGAACGAGTTCACGATCGCCGGATCGTCGGTGTAGTACACCGACTCCGAGATGTAGTTGGTGTACGGCGCGATCGGCACGAATTCGCTGGGGCTGTAGTTCGCCGCGCCGAACTCCACGGTCTGCTGGCCGGCGAACACCATCGTCTTCCAGTGCATGATGCCGCCGCCCGTCTTCGTGATCATGGGGATGCCGGCCTGCCGGAACGCGTCGAACGTCGGCTGATTCCCCGGATACGACGGGAGCGATCGCGTGTCCATGATCACGCGGATGGGAACGCCGGCGCTCTTGCGGCGAAGGAGGTGCGTGACGTAACGCTGGTCGTCCATCACCCAGAAACCGACGTCGATGCCGACCTGCTCGTTGTCGATCAGCGTGAGCAGCCGGTTGCGGCAGTCTTCGAAGGCCGTGTCGCACAACACTTCGAGGGCCGAGGCGCGCGACGAGAAGATGGCCGACATCGCAAGGGCGAGCACGAGCGGCGTGAAGATGCGGCCGAGCGTTGTCTTGGATCTCATGGATTCCTGTGGTGAAACGAGGTTTGCGTCGCTCGAGCGGTCGTCCTCACGCCTCCAACAGATCGTACAGGAGCGTCAGTGCGCGTGCCGTCGCAGTTCCGGGATCGTGGAACATGCGGGCCGCGAGCCGGCGGCGTGCCGCGGACAAATGGTCGGGCTGTGCGAGCTCGGCGCGCGCCACGATCCCGACGTCCTCATCCGCGCCGACGACTCGACCCACTTCGCGCAGACGCCTCACCTGCTCGGGATTGACACGCGCGATCCGGGCGAGATCCGGCGCGTCGAACAGCACGATCGGGCGGTCGAGCAGGCAGTACTCGAACCCGACCGTGCTGTGGTCGGTCACCAGCACGTCGCTTGCCGCCATCAACGGGGAACTGTCGGGCTCGGTGACGTGCGCGACGCGTCCCGGCTCCTGCAGCCCGTCCATTCGCGAGCGCCAGTCGATGCCGCCGCTGTACTTCGCGGCGGGATGGAACGACATCGAGTGGAGTTTGATGATGACGTTGAAGCCGGCGTCGCGCAGCCGCGACACGATGTGCTCCCCGGCGGCGTGCAGCGAGCCGGCGGGCGACCAGCCCGGCGCGTACAACGCGGTCGGTCGTCGCGCATCGAGCCCCAGACTTCGTTTGACGTCGGCGGCGTCGAAGCCGCCGAGCACGAGGCGATCGGCTTTGGGGAATCCGACGAGGACGGCCGCGCCGTCCGACACGATGCCGCGTGTCAGATACGTCTCCATCCGTTCGACGTTGATGAAGCCGACGCGATCGAACCAGTCGAAGCCCGCCTCCAGCGCCGACGGATCGTCGAGGTTGCTGTTGCCGGCGACGCCGTGGAAGAAGTTCGCCGACCGTGAGTAGCGGCTCAGCCGCGGGCGCGTCCAGGGATCGGCGCTGACGTAGAGATCCCACCGCTGCCAGCGGACGTCGTCGTGGTCGAGCACCTCCGCGCCTGCGAGGCGGCGAACGTCGGCGGCGACGCGAGCGGGCGTTTCGCTCGCAAACGCGACGTGCACGCGCGGGTCGTGCTGGAGCGCCGAGAACATCGGCTGCAGCACGGCGACGTTCATCGCGTTCCGCAGGTCGAACAGGACGCGGCGGCGGCCGAACGCCCGCCCGATCGCGCGATCGATGCGTCGTGCCGAACCCGCCAACCCGCGTCGCACCTCGACATGCAGCATGGACGGCGTCCCGCGCGCTCAGGCGTTCTGCGTCGCGGCGGCGGACGCGTGCTGCGGCGGCGCCGGCAGGGCCGCGCGCCGGTCGCGCCACCGCTGGCGCACGATCCCCGCGAAGAAGCAGAGCCACAGCTCGCGATCGAAGCTTCCAGCGGCATCGCCGCCCAGCCTGGCCGCCACCGCCTCCTTCACGTTGACGAGAGCCGTGCGGAACAAGTACCGCGGAACGCCGGCCACGTGCCGCACGGCGGCGGCGTCGTGCGCGCGCCCCTCCGGGTTCTCCATGTCGAGGCCGCAGTTCGCGTACAGGATCGCGCGGCTCACGCCGCGCCAGTAGTACCAGCGGCGGAAGTAGCGCTTCGTCAGCCGATCCGCCGGGATCAGATGCTGAACGACGACGTCGGGGACGTAGTAGCCGACGAGGCCGGCGGCATGCGCGCGCACGCACCACTCGCGGACTTCCTGACCGAGCAGCGTCCCCGCTTTCCGTCCGATGCGGTTGTCGAAATCGCCGGCGCGGCGCAGCGCCTCGCGACGGATCGCCATGTTCACCCCGAGCGGGACGCGGTCGCCGTAGCGCACCGGCGCCGGCCCGTAGTCGAGCACCGCGATGACGCCGCAGAGCGCCTCCTTGCGTGCCGGCAGCCACGCCGGCACCGCGCACGGCCAGATGGGGAGCACGCGGCCGCCGACGTAGTCGCAACCGTGCGCCTCGAAGCCGGCTGCGATGCGGTCGAGCCAGTCGGCCCCGACGCGAACGTCGTCGTCGGTGGTCGCGATGATCTCGCCGCGCGCGGCGCGAAAGCCGCTGTTCAGCGCCGCGCTGCGTCCCGGCTCCGGCTCGAAGACGTACCGCAGCGGGGCCGGAAACGTCCGGGCGGCAGTTTCGACGACCTGGCGGGTGCCGTCGCTCGAATTGTTGTCGACGACGACCACTTCCCACGGTCCGTCGGGCCGGAGACCCGCGAGGCTCTCCAGCGTCTCGGCGAGAACCGCGGCGCGATTGAACGTGGCGATGAGCACGGAAAACTTCACGGCATGGACCTTCTGGCGATCAATTCGCCGCGGGGGCGCTTCGCGCCGGTCGTGCGGGGGCGGCGGCCGACACGCACCCGCGCGCGTAGCCGGCGAAGTACCACAGCATCATCTCGTGGCGGACGGCGGCGACGGCGTCGCGCGCTGCCACGGCGCGGAGGTAGCCAGCCAGATCACGCACTGCCGATCCGTACATGTAGCGCGGCATGCCGCCGATCTTCGGGACGCGCGCGAGATCGATTCCCAGCTCGGTCTTCGGGTGGATCTGTTCGAGGCAGTGGCGCCCCATGCCCTTCATGAACCACCAGCGGCGGAAGTAGCGGCGCGTGAGGCGCGCCGCCGGAATGTGATGGTCCACCGCCATCGCCGGCACGTAGAGGCCGCGCGCGCCCGCCGTGCGCGAGCGGCAGAAGAACTCGGCCTGCGCCTGACCTCGAAGCGAGTTGCGGATACGGCCGAGGTTCGTGTCGAAGTGTCCGACCCGCTCGAACAACGCCCGGCGCACCGCCATGTTCGCCCCGAGCGGCACCCGCTGGCGTTCTTCGAACACGAACGGCGTACGGCCGTAATCGAGCATCGCCAGCGTGCCCCACAAGTCGGACCGCGTCTGATCGATCCACGGCGGCGGCGGCGCGTCCCAGATCGGCCGAACGGGTCCGCCGGTGTAGTCGATCCCCGTGTTCGACAGGATCGGCGCGCAGGCCTCCTGCAGCCACGCTTCCGTCACGCGCACGTCGTCGTCGGTGAAGGCGATGACCGTTGCCGGGGTGGCGGCGATTCCGGTGTTCAGCGCGAACGAGTTGCCCTGGCGCGGCTCGAAGGCGTAGCGAAGCCGAACCGGGTACGCCGCCTGGCGCGACTCGACGACGGCGCGCGTCTCGTCGGTGGAGTTGTTGTCGACGACCAGGACGTCCCACGACAGCGCCGTCCTCATCCTCGCGACCGCGTCCAGCGTTTCGGCGAGCAGAGCGGCGCGGTTGTAGGTGCAGATCAACACCGTCGCGTCGACGTGTCGGCGCTGGTGATGAGCCCGTGTCATGACCAAGGCCCATCAGCAAATTACGCACCGCCCCGGCGCCGCTCCCGAGGGCTCCGGCATTGAGAAACCGCGGTGCGCGGCGGAAACAAAGGCGGCAATTGAGGAACTGGAATGCACACAGTTGGCATCCCGGCCTCGGCGGGCTCCCGCTCTCGTCGGCGTCACCCGCCGTGTTATAAGACGTGCGCATGAGCGAGGCGTACGAGCGGTTTCTCGCGCTCGTCCGCGCGCGGCACACGTGCCGCGGCTTTCGACCCGATCCGCCGCCGGAGGGCACGGCGGAGAAGATCCTCGAAGCCGCCCGGTGGGCGATGTCGGGCGCCAATTCCCAACCGTGGGAATCCATCGTCGTGCGCAATCCCGGGACGATCCGCGCGCTGTACCAGGCGTACCAGGGCCACGTCAACGATCTGAACTTCTGGCTCGAGCAGCGGACGTTCGTCGTGCGAACCAACGCGATCGAACGGCTGTGGGCGGACGATCTCGACGCGCGCTATCGCCAGCTCGCCGCCGAGTTCGAGCCCGGCACTCCCGTCCGCGATGCCGTCCTCCGCGCGCGTGGTCAGCTGACGACGGAGGAATCGCACGCGCTCGACGTCTGCGGCCTCGGGCACGGCATCGGCATCACGCCCGAGGAGGCGCCGGCGTTGTCCGAGCGCTCGAGCGACACGCTCGCATCCGGCATGTGTCTCGTCATCCGCTCGGCGATGCGCGCGGCCGGGACGTTCGTCGTCCACGGCGAGACGACGGTGCTGTGATCGCGCCGGTCATCCCGACGACGGCGTATATCGTCGCGGTGATGTTCGTCGCGACGCTGATCCGATCGACGTTCGGCTTCGGCGAGGCGCTGATCGCGGTGCCGCTGGTGGCGCTGCGCGCGCCGGTCACCGTTGCCGCGCCGCTCGCGGTCCTCCTCTCCATCGTCGTCGCCGCGGTGATCGTGGTGCGGGACTGGCGGCATGTGGACGTCCGCAGCGCGAGCGGGCTGTTCGTGCCGTCGCTCGTCGGCATTCCCGTGGGGCTCGCGCTGCTGGTGAACGTGAACGATCACGTCGTCAAGGTGGCGCTCGGCGCGGTGATCATCGCGTTTGCGGCCTGGGCGCTGACCGCCGGACGCGATCGGCAGCTGCGCGGCGGCCATCAGGTGTGGTTGATCTCCTGCGGGCTGCTCGCCGGCGTCCTCGGCGGCGCGTACGGCATGAACGGTCCGCCGCTCGTCGTCTACGGCGCGTTGCGGCGGTGGTCGCCGCAGCGATTCCGCGCGACGCTGCAGGGCTACTTTCTGCCGGCGAGCATCGCGGGGGCGATCGGGTACGCGTCGATCGGGCTCCTGAACGACACCGTCACGCGCGATTTTCTGTGGTCGCTGCCGGCCGTGGGCGTCGCGATCGTCGCCGGCCGATCGATCAATGCGCGGATCGACAGCGATCGATTCCTGCGGCTCGTCTATGCCGGGTTGCTGCTGATCGGCGCGGTGCTGATCGGCCAGGCGATTGGCGCGCCACCGAGTATTTGAACCCGGCCCGCGCGCTCGGCGCGTCGTCAGGCTGCCAGCCGCGTTCGCAGCCACGACTCGGCGTGCACGTCCCAGAACACCTCGATCTGCAGCGCGATTTCGCTGGCGCGAAATGAAAACACCTGCGCCGTTCCGATCTGCTTCAGCTCGCGGGCGACGATGGCGACGGGCCCGTTCGGCCCATGTGTCGTGACCAGTTCGTGGATGTGGGCGAACAGCGAGCCGGCGTGAGATGTTTCAGGCCGACGGACGGGCGGTCCGGGTTCGTGGAGACGTGATTGAGTGGTGCGGAAGCGGGGATTTGAACCCCGACTGGATTGCTCCAACTAGCTCCTGAGCCGAGGCGGCCGCAGTCGAAAAACGCCAGATCGACCCGATGAACATTGGCCGAACCGCATAATCGGCTGGTTCGGCACGTCGCCGCGAGCTGCCCTCTGACGCCGCGCCGCGTCCGCGCGTCAGTCCCGCGGATTCTCCCGACAGGGCTTACGCCGTCTTCTTCTTCCGCCTCGCCCTGAGCGGCGGCTGCATGACGACGTCCTCGAGCTTCAGCGCGCGCGAGAGCTGCTCGACGATCGGCTTCTGATGCCGCGGCCGCATGTGGCGGTAGCGCAGCGTCGTCGCGATGTCGGTGTGGCCCGCGGCGTCCATCAGCTTCAACGGGTCCGCGAGCTGGTCCGACATGAGCGTCGTCGCGGTGTGCCGCAGCGTATGGAAGGTAATGCCGTCGGCGCGATCGCGCCCGTACGGCAGCTCGGCGGCCTCGACCGCCGCCTTCACACCGCCGCGAATGTCCTCGATCGGCGCGCCGCGGTACGTGACGACGTGCGTCGACGCCGGCTGCCGGCGCCAGGCGTCCTTCAGGATGCGCAGCAGCTGCGTCGAGATCGGGACGACCAGCGGCCGCCGCGTGCGGCGCGCCGTCTTGTGGCGCGCGAC
>Ga0070741_10004799_pt1 | contig 31106 bp, 22 predicted proteins | sample Coa_R1_4_FD_66440 | JGI IMG/M metagenome (GOLD analysis project Ga0070741, IMG submission 66440) | Surface soil microbial communities from Centralia Pennsylvania, which are recovering from an underground coalmine fire - Coalmine... | ecosystem: Environmental > Terrestrial > Soil > Unclassified ... | reverse complement strand
GAGGAGCCGCCGCACGCGAACGACGTCAACAGCGCCGCCGCTGCCATAGCGCGCAAATACCGCATACCGCCGAGCGAGCAAAGACGCTGCCGCCGGACGGAGGCACGGGCGTGCCTTTCGGCGGCAACGCAGTTCCGGCGCGTGGATGGCCCGCCGCGCGACGCGCGACCGCCCCGGCTCCGCGCTACGGACCACCTTTTGCACATACTGCCGCGGTCATGCTCGAGGTTCGATGAAGTTCTCGATCGTCATCGCCACGTATAACCGCGCCGACGAACTCCGCCGCACGCTCGACAGCCTCGCCGCGCTGCGTTGCGACGCCCCATGGGAAACGATCGTCGTCGACAACAACTCGCCGGATGACACACGCGCGGTCGTCGAATCGGCGCGTCCGGGATTTCCCGTCCCGCTGGTCTACGCTTTCGAGCGGGAACAAGGCCGCAGCGCCGCGCTGAATGCCGGCATCGCCCTCGCCGGCGGCGAGATCATCGTCACGACCGACGACGACGTGCGGGTCGAACCGGACTGGCTGATGCGCATCGAGCGGGGGCTCGACGCGCTCGCGTGCGACTACGTCGGCGGCTCGGTGTTCCCGTTGTGGGGCGCCCCGCCGCCGCGGTGGCTCTCCACGCGCGGCGGTCCGCTGTGGGCGGTCATCGCGCTGCAGGACTTCGGTCCGACGCCGATCCAGTTCGACAGACGGATCCCGCTCGGCGTCAACATGGCGTTTCGCCGCGACGCGTTCGCGCGCGTCGGCGGATTCAACACGCGGGTGGGGCGAAAAGCGGGCACGCTGCTCGGTCAGGAAGTGCGGGAATGGTGCGTGCGCGCGCACGCGGCCGGCCTGCGCGGCTTCTACGTTCCGGACGTCGTCGTGCGCCATGTCATCCCGTCGGAGCGGCTGTCGAAGTCGTACTATCGGCGCTGGTTCTTCTGGCGCGGCGTGAGCCGCGCGATGCTGTACGCCGAGGCCGGCCTCGACATGGAGAAGCCGGAGCAATCGACGATCGATTTCAGCCGCGTCCCGCACCTGCTCGGCGTGCCGCGGTACCTGTTTCGCACCGCGGCGCGGACGCTGCGCGACGCGGTCGTCGCACGCTGGCGCCGCGATCCCGTGACGGCGTTCGAACACGAAACCTGGCTGTGCTTTTTCGCCGGCATCCTCGTGCAGCGGTGGAAGGACGGATGGCGCACGCCGCCCGCCCCGCTCGCCATGCACGCGCGGTCGGCGGCGTGACGGCAATGGATGCTCGAGTCTCGGTCGTCATCCCGACCTTCAATCGCGCGGATCTCCTGGGGGGCACGATCGATCGGCTCGCTGCGCTGCGGCCGCAGACGTCGCGGTGGGAGCTGATCGTCGTCGACAACAATTCCACCGATGCGACGCGGGCTGTCGTCGAGTCGCGCGTCGGATCGTTTCCCGTTCCGCTGCGCTACATCTTCGAAGGCACGCAGGGACGTTCGAGCGCGCTCAACACCGGCATCGCCGCCAGCACAGCGCCCGTCCTGGCATTCATCGACGACGATGTGATGGTCGGCGACGAGTGGCTCGACGCCGCGGCGGCGCCGCTGCTCGACGGCTCCGACATCGAGTACACCGGCGGACCCGTGCGGCCGATCTGGGAAGCGCCGCGGCCGCCCTGGCTCTCGGCCGAACGCGGGGATCTCTGGGGAACGATCGCGATCTGCCACTACGGCGCGGAGCCGTTCGTGTTCGAAGAGCGGAAACGCGTGCCGCTCGGCGCCAACATGGCGGTGCGCCGCCGGCTGTTCGAGCGCATCGGCGGATTCGACCCGATGCTCGGACGCAGCAACGGCCGCCACGTCCTCGGGCAGGAGGTGCCCGAATTCCTCGCGCGCGCGCGTGCCGCCGGCGCCCGCGGGATGTACGTGCCGTCGATGATCGTCGACCATCACGTGCCCGCGCGGCGGCTCACCAAGGCGTACTTCCGGAAGTGGTGGTACGGCAAGGGGCTGTCGCGATCGCGGCTCGATGCGCTCCAACCGGTCACCGAGCTCGGGGTCGATCTGCGACGCGCGCGGCGGTTCGCGGGGCTGCCCTTGTTCATGTGGCGGACCGCGGCGGACGACGCGCTCGGGTGGCTGGCGTCGTGGAATCCGACGGAGCGCTTCCGCCACGAAGCGATGCTCTGGTACTTCGCGGGCTACGTTGCGGGACGGCACCTCAACGGCAACGGCGTTCCGCGCGCATCGCTTGCGAAGTAACGGCTTACCCAGGTTTGCAACGGCGGCGTAATAGCGGCATGTTTTCGGAAAAGTTGTTCCGCCGGCTCGCGCGCCGCCCGTCAAGCAACCCACGCGCACGCCGCCATTTCGCTCCGAAACCGTGCTCTGGCATGTCGCTGGCACCCCGCTCGGCCGTGGCAGAAACGGAGCGGGCGTTGTTGTCGCGTAGTTTGTCGTCGTGTGCCCTCGTGGCTTTCGTCACAGTCGTCCTCTCGGCGTCCGTCGGCGTGACGCGCGCCGACGCGCTCGAGCAGCTCTGCGATTCGTCGTTTCAGAACTGCCGCACGCAGCTGTTGTCGCTGATTCAGAACGAGAACGTGGAGATCGACGTCGGCCTCTGGTTCATGGAGGATGCGCGCTACTCGAGCGCGATCATCTCGCGGTTCCAGGCCGGCGTGCAGGTGCGCATCCTGATGGATCCGCGCGTCTTTCCCCAGGACGCCCAGGACAAAACGCTGATGGACCAGCTGCAGGGCGCCGGCATCCCGATGCGCAAGCGGATCGCCTCCGGCATCGAGCACTGGAAGGCCATGGTCTTCGCGGGCCAGAACACGGTGTACTTCGGGTCCGCGAACTTCAGCGCGGACGCGTTCGTGCCGGTGACGCCGTACGTCAACTACGTCGACGAGACGGTCTACTACACCGACGACGCGTCGGTCGTGAACAGCTTCAAGACAAAATTCGACAACGCGTGGATCGACACGACGAACTACGCGAACTACGCGAACGTCGTCGGCGCCCTCGTCCGCCACTACCCGGTGTCGAGCATCGATCCCGAGTTGAACTTCGTGCCGGACCAGAGCTACGCCACGCGGTCGGTGAGCGCGTACAACGCCGAGACGCAGAAAATCGACGTCTCGATGTTCCGCATCACCGATCAACGGCACACGAACGCGATCATCTCGGCGTTCGTCAACCGGCACGTTCCGGTCCGGCTGGTCGTCGACCCGGGCCAGTACCGCGCGCCGACACGGCTCTGGGACGCCTGGAACGTCGACCGGATGTGGGCGGCGGGCATCCCCGTGCGCATCACCACGCACCAGGGCGAAGACCACATGAAGCTGGTCCTGCTGTACGGCCAGGGGATGACGATCTTCGGATCGTCGAACTGGTCGTCGCCGTCGGGCGACACGCAGCACGAACACAACTACTTCACCAAGAAGTCGAACATCTTCACCTGGTTCGTCGATCAGTTCGACCGCAAATGGAACAACACCAACCCCTCCGGCGCGCAGGAGACGGGTCCGTTCACGCCGCTGCCGCCCGACAAGCCGGTGTACCAGTCGCCGGCCAACGGCGCGGTCGGCGTGCCGACGACGAACCAGAAGCTGGTGTGGGACGGCGGACCGTGGGCGCACGTGTACGACATCTACTTCGGCACGACGCCGACGCCGCCGCTGTTTCTCGCCAACCAGAACCTCGGCCCGGACGATCCGACGAAGTCGCCGAAGCAGTTCCAGAGCGTCGTACTCCCGACGCTGCAGCCCGGCGTCACCTACTACTGGCAAATCGTCTCGAAGACGATGGCGAACGTGTCGAAGGCCGGCTCCGTCTGGAGCTTCACGACGGCGGGCACCGCCGCGCCGCTGCCATCGCCGTGGTCCGACGCGGACATCGGCGCCGTCCCGATCGCCGGCTCGGCGACCTACTCGAACGGCACGTTCACCATCACCGGCTCGGGCGCCGACATCTGGGGCAGCGCCGACGCGTTCAACTTCGTCTACCAGCCGATGTCGGGTGACGGATCGATCCAGATGCGCGTCGACACGGTGCAGAACACCAACGCCTGGTCGAAGGCGGGCGTGATGATTCGCGAGTCGCTCGCGGCGAATGCGGCGCACGGGCTGGTGCTCGTCTCCGCCGCGAAAGGCGTGGCGTTCCAGCGGCGCGACGCGACCGGCAGCACGTCGGTGAGCACGAGCGGGTCGGCCTCGGCGCCGCCGCACTGGGTCCGCCTCGTGCGCAGCGGCAACACGCTGACCGCGCAGGAGTCCGCCGACGGCGCGTCGTGGACGACGATCGGAACCGACACCATCGCGATGGGCGCGAGCGTCTTCGTCGGCGTCGCGGTGACCAGCCACTCGACCAGCGCGTCGGCGACGGCGACGGTGGACAACGTGACCGTCTCAGCCGACACGACCGGCGGCGGTACGGGAGGCCTGCCGAGTCCCTGGGCCGAAAGCGACGTCGGCGCCGTGTCGGCGGCCGGCTCGACGTCGTACGCCGGCGGCACCTTCACGATCAAGGCATCGGGCGCGGACATCTGGGGCACGGCCGACGCGTTCCACTTCGTCTACCAGCAGGCCAGCGGCGACGCCTGGGTCGTCGCCCGCGTGGACAGCATCCAGAACGCCAACGCGTGGTCGAAGGGCGGCGTCATGATTCGCGAGACGCTCGACGCCGGGGCGAAGCACGCGGTGATGCTCGCCTCGGCGGCGAAGGGCATGGCGTTCCAGCGGCGCGACACGACGGGCGGCACGTCGGTCAGCACCCCCGGGTCGACGTCCTCGCCGCCGCGTTGGGTCGCGCTCTCGCGCGCCGGCGACACGATCACGGCGTTCGAGTCCGCCGACGGCTCCACCTGGATTCAGGTGGGCAGCGACACGATTCCGATGGCGAGCACGGTCTACATCGGTCTGGCGGTGACGAGCCACACGACGGCCGCGTCCACCACCGCCGCGATCGAGCAGGTGACCGTCTCGCCCTGAGGGGAGGATCGACGAGCCAGGTGTCGATGAAGCTGTGGCGGCGGCCGTTCCGGCTGGCGTTCGACGCGGTCGATCGCACGCTCGCGCGCGTCAGCCGCACACGCCGTGTTCTCGTGCACGTCCGCACGACGATGCACGCCGGCATCCTGGAGCCGGTGATGCGCGCGCTCGCGCGGGACGCGCGCGTCCAGGTGCGGTACATCGGCGAGCGCGCCGGCTCCGAAGCGGAGATCGAGGCGTCGATCGGCCGGCGGCTCGAGTGGCTGCCGCCCGATCGCGCGGCGTGGACGCGGATCGACCTGTTCGTCAGCGCCGACCCGTGGGGCCCGCCCGTGCTGCGGCGATGCCGGCGGCGCCTCAACTTCTTCCACGGCGTGGCCGGCAAGTACGATCTCGACAACCCGAGCGCGCTGCCGATCGGGTTCGAGGAATACGATCGCGTCGCGTTCATCAACGCCGATCGGATGCGCCGCTATCTCGCGAACGGCATCGTGTCGCCGGCGGCGGCCGTGCTCGTCGGGTTTCCGAAGGCCGACGCCCTGGTCCACGGCGACTACGACGGTCCCGCGATCCGCCGCGAGCTCGGTCTCGATGCCGAACGGCGGACGGCGATCTACGCGCCGACGTGGTCTCCAGCCTCGTCGCTGCATCTCGCGGGCGAGGACATCGTCCAGAGCCTCGTCGACGCGGGCTGGAACGTCATCGTCCGGCCGCACGCACGGTCGTTCGATCCCGATCCGCAGTACAGCGGCGGCATCGACTGGCGCAGCCGCCTGGGCGCGGTCGAGCGGCCGGGCCGCGTCGTCGTGGCGACGGGCGCCGACGCGTCGCCGCTGCTCGCGGCGAGCGACCTGATGGTGACCGATCACAGCACGATCGGGTTCGAGTTCTGCCTGGTGAACCGGCCGCTGATCGTGTTCGATGCGCCGGATCTGCCGCGCGTCGCGCGGATCAACCCCGAGCGGGTGGCGCTCCTGCGCAGCGCGGCGCGGGTGGTCGACCGCGCCGCCGCGCTCGGCGCGGCGGCCGACGAAGAAGCCGCCGATCCGATGCGGCTCGCGCCGGCGCGCCAGGCGGTCGCGCGCTCGCTGTTCCACGATCCGGGCGGTGCGACGGCGCGCGCGCTCGCGGTCGCCTACGAGCTGCTGCGGTTGGACCCGCTGCCGGCCGCCTCGTCGCAGCCGGTGGTCGAACGGCCGCGGCCGGCGCTGGTGACGACTGCACGGTAATCGTAGCCACCCGCCGGCGATCGGACACCGGCACGCCGTACGCAGCACGACCCCGGATCGACAAGCGATGCGGGGCCGTGTGCGCGCGGACGAGCGTCGCAGTGCGACGCGCTAGTTGACCGTGAAGATCGCGAGCAGCGGCCGATGATCCGACGGCATGACGCCCTTCGAATCGCGCGTATCGACGACGGTCACGCTCTCGAGCGTCAGGTGCTGCTCGGTGTGGGAGTAGAACACGAAGTCGATGCGGCCGTTGCGCGTGTTGCCGCTCGGATTGTCGGGCGCCGACAAGGCGGTATGGAGGCTCTTGGCGGCCACCCACGCGTCGACATACGTGCTCGTCATCGTGTTGATCTCGGTGGATCCCGCCGACCCGTTGAAGTCGCCCGCGATGATGCGGTCTTCGGCAAATCCGAGCGCGTAGCTGGCCAGTTCCTTCGTCTGGGTGGCGCGGTTCGACTCGACCTGCCAGTCGAGGTGCGTCGACATGAAGTTGATGTTCCGGCCGTTCACCGAAATCGTGACGCCGCCGACGGTGCGCGGATCGCCCTTGCTGAACTCGTGACGATAGGTGCTGCTGAACGGATAGCGCGAGAGGATCGCGTTGCGCTGCCCGGGCGACGACCAGTCGCCGTACTTCTGGATGTCGAGGGAGTACCAGGTGACCCCGGTGCGCGATTCGAGCAGCTTCTTGTACAGCGCCACGCCGTCGCCGCTGTAGTAGCTGTCCCACGACTCGACTTCCACCAGCGTGACGACGTCCGGCTTCTCCTTGACGACCCAGTCGGCGATCCGGTTCGGGTCGTTCCTGCCGTCGGTCCCGATGCCGTTGTGGTGGACGTTGTATTCGAGGACCCGGAGGGTCTTGCCGGACGAGGTCGAGATCGGCGGCGGCGTGGAGCCCGACCCGAGCGACACCGCGAGCGTCGGCCGGAGCGACGCGTTCGAGTCGTCCGGTCGGTGGAAGATGCGGCGCGACTCGTCGTCGGGCGAATCGACGTCGACGAGCGCAATGCGCGTGTACCGCGACGAGCCGAGCGCCCCCGACACGGCCTGCGACACCAGCGCGGTGACGTCGAAGGTGACCTTCGTCCCCGCGACGTTCGAGACCGACGCGGTGGCGAGCTTGGTGCCGAGGTCGCCGCCCGCGCTGTTCCAGTGCTCGCCGCTCTTGCGCGAATTCCAGGTGGCCTGGGTCTCGGTCCACGACTGGGTCACCTGATACGCCGCGATATGGCGCGTCGACGCCGACCCGGCGCCGCTCGCAACCGTGACGGTCAGCGTCGCGGACGTGATGGTCGTCCCTTGCGGGATCGTGTTCTGCGTGTCGAATTTCAGCAGCGCGCGTCGTGTCACGCTGGCATCGGTGGAGGCTTTCGTCTCGAGGTCGTTGCCTTGATTCGTGTCGGCGTACTGGCCGCCGCGGAGCGTGGTGTACACGACCTGCGAGGACGGTTGGTTGATCGTCAGCGTTGTCTGGGCATTGGTCGCCGCCGGCCACATGGCGGCCGCGACGAACGTGCACACGATTCCTGCCCGGGCAGACACACGTGTCCGCATGAAACCTCCGTCGAAACAGTTGAATTGATGTAGTGCTGAGGTCGGGCTACGAAAGGCAGCCGAGTCTCGCGCCCGGCAAGGGCAACTCGTTCGCCAACTGCGGAACAAGCTGTAAGTCGTGGAAAAGGCGCGCGCTCAGCTCAAGCGGAACGGTTCAGATCAGAGTCACTACTCATCCATTTCGAACGACGTTACACGGTAAGTGCGCTACAGGCCGGAATCGCTAGGGAATTGCTCGAAAGTCCCGATGTACCTGGATACGGTTCAGTTGGGATCACAAACACAGCACGCCTGTCGAGCACGGATGGCGGGCTCGACGGTATCCAGAGTGTCCGCTGCCGCGACACACACGAGCTCGGATCACGCTTTGCTACTCGACTGCGCGTTGAGCCTTCGAGTCCGTGTGGCATTCGTGGCCCCCTCGCTCCGCATCCTCGGCGGGCAGGCGGTGCAGGCCGATCGCCTGCTGCGCCGCTGGCGCGGCGATCCGGACGTGGAGGCGTGGCTCGTGCCCGTCAACCCCGTCCCGCCGGCGCCGCTGCGCTTTGCCACGCGGCTGAAATACGCGCGAACGGTGGTCACCGAGTCCACGTACCTGCCGCAGCTCGTCCGCCAGTTGCGGCGCGCGGACGTCGCGCACGTGTTCTCCGCATCATACTCGTCCTTTCTGCTCGCGCCCCTGCCGGCGATCGTCGCCGCACGCGCGCTGGGTACGCCCGTGGTCCTGAACTACCGGAGCGGCGAAGCCCCCGATCACCTCCGGCGCTCCGCTGTCGCACGACGTGCGATCGCCAGCGTCGACCGCAACGTCGTCCCGTCGCGGTTCCTCGTCGACGTGTTCGCGTCGTTCGGCATCGAGGCCTCGATCGTCCCGAACATCGTCGACGGCGATCGGTTTCGATACCGCGAACGGCGGCCGCTGCGGCCGCGCCTGCTGTCGACCCGGAATTTCGACGAGTTGTACAACGTGTCCTGCACCCTTCGCGCGTTCCGGCTCGTCCAGGACCGCTATCCCGAGGCGAGCCTGACGCTCGTCGGCGGCGGCCCCGAAGAGGCGCGCCTGCGCGCGCTCGCACGGGAACTCGACCTGCGCCAGGTCGCGTTCGCGGGACGGGTGGACCCCGACGCGATCGCCGACGTCTACCGCCATCACGACATCTACGTGCAGACGCCCAACATCGACAACATGCCCACGTCGGTCATCGAGGCGTACGCGAGCGGACTGCCGGTCGTCTCGACCGAGGCCGGCGGCGTGCCGGCGATCCTGGTCGATGGCGTGCACGGACGGCTCGCGCCGCTGGACGATCACGCAGCGGTCGCGGCGCGCGTGCTCGAACTCCTCGGCGACGAGGAATCCGCGCGGCGCCTCGCGGCCAACGCGTACGAGCGCAGTCGCGCCTGCACGTGGTCCGCCGTGCGCGAGCAGTGGCTCGACGTGTATCGCAGCGTGCTCCGCCGCCCCCGCGTCGCGGCGTCGCCCGCGCACATCGGCGAGCGCCTCGTATGACGCGCCGATCGTGGGATCGCCTGGCCCGCATGGGCGCGCGCGAAGCGGCGTGGCGGCTCGGCAGCGCGGCGCGGATCTGGATCGATCGTTCGGCGGCGGCCGTGCGCCGGCCGCGTTGGATCCGGCCGCGGGACGCCGACCGCGCGCATCGGGACATCTCGGCGCGAATCGCCGAGTCGCGCCGGTTCCCGATCGTGCCGTCGCGCCGCGCCGACCTCGTCGGCCGGATCCTTCGCGACTGCCCGCACAGCGCGCGCCACGCCGCCGCGCGCGGCGACCGCCTGCTCTTCGGCGACTACGATCTGCTCGGGTACCGCGGTCTCCGGTTCGACGGCTCGGGCCGCTTCGAATGGAACTACGACCCGGTTCACGATCGGCGCGTGCCGGACCGCTTCTGGAGCGCCGTCGACTATCTGGATCCCGCGAACGGCGATCACAAGATCATCTGGGAGCTCAATCGTCATCAGCACTGGCTCGCGCTCGGGCGCGCGTACTGGCTGACGGGCGAGTCGAAGTACCGCGAACGCTGCCTTGCAGAGCTCGCGAGCTGGCTTGACGCGAACCCGCCGCTCACCGGCGTCAACTGGACGAGCATGCTCGAGCTCGCCTTTCGCAGCCTCTCGTGGCTCTGGGCGCTCCACTTCTTCGCCGATCCGGCCATCGACGACGCGGCGCCGTGGACGGTCGACCTGGTGCTCGGCCTCGATCGGCAGCTCGCCCAGATCGAACGCAACCTGTCGTACTACTTCAGCCCGAACACGCACCTGACGGGCGAGGCGCTCGCCCTGTACGTCGCCGGCCGGACGCTGCCGCTGCTGCCCCAGAGCAGCCGCCGCGCCGACCTGGGCCGACGCGTCCTGCTGGCCGAAATCGATCGGCAGATCGCCCGCGACGGCGGGCACCGCGAACGATCGCTGCACTACCATCGCTACACGCACGACTTCTACGCGCTGGCGTTGATCGTCGCGCGCATCACCGACGATCCGGCGGCGCCCGCGTTCGCGCGCGCTCTCAGCCGCCTGGCCTTCGCGACGCGCGTCCTCGCCGACGACGCCGGCGCGCTGCCCCACATCGGAGACGACGACGGCGGCGCGCTGCTGCCGCTGACCGGCCGCCGCTTCGACGACGTTCGCGACAGCCTCGCGGTGGCGGCCGCGCTCCTCGACCGGCCCGACCTGCAGATCGGCGCGACGCCCGAGGACGCGTACTGGTGGCTCGCGCATCCCGCCTTCCATCTGAAATCGACGCCGCACGCCGCCGTCCGCAGCGTCCAGTCCGCCATCCCATCGGTCGCGCTCGAGGACACCGGCTACTACGTCAGCCGCAGCGACGATGGGACGCATGTCGTCGTCGACGGCGGACCGCACGGGTACCAGAACTGCGGCCATGCGCATGCCGACGCGCTGGCGATGACGCTGACGGTCCGCAGAATCCCGCTGCTCATCGACCCGGGCGCCGGATGCTACACGATCGATCCAGAGCTGCGCGACCGCTTGCGATCCACGGCGCTGCACAACACGGTCACGATCGACGACCAGTCGCAGTCGGTCGCCGACGGGCCGTTTCACTGGGCGCGCACGACCGACGCGAGCGTCGCCCGGTGGCGCGCGAACGACGGCTTCGACTACTTCGACGGCCAGCACGCCGGCTACGTCGACACGGTCCACCGCCGCCGGGTGCTGTCGCTGCACGGCGACATGGTGCTCGTCGCCGACTACGTCGAAGGCGCGGCAACGCGCGCGGCGCTGCACTGGCATCTCGATCCGCGCTGGCGGGTGGAGGTCGACGGCGGCTGCGCGTCGCTCTCGAGCGCCGGCGAACGCATCGGCCTGTTCGTCGCCGCCGAGACGCTGGAGTGCTTCCACGCCGACGACTCGACCGGCCTCGGCTGGGTGTCACCGGCGTACGGCCGTCTCGATCCGACGACCACGCTGCGAGCCGTGCACGGCACGGCGGCGCCGTTCTGGTTCGTCACCGTCGTCGACGTCAGCCGCGACAACCCGGTCGTCCGCGTCGATCCCGTGCCGATTTGGGCCGAAGCCGGCGCGATCGCGCACGGAACCGCGGTGCGCATCACGCGCGCGGCATCCACCGATTACGCGCTGATCGTCGAGCCGCACCAGGCGGCGGCGTCGTGGCGCGTCGCCGAGCTTGAGACCGATGCGCGCCTGCTCTTCTGCCGGATGCACAGCGACCGCACGGTGACGCGTCTCGCGCTGGTCGACGGCTCGTTCGTGCGCACGTCAGGACGCAAGGGGCTGCAGCTCGTGCTGCCGTCGGTGGCGCCGGATCTCCATCTGGATCTGCAGCCGGCGCACGGGACGCGCGCGGGCGGCGCCGACAACGGCACGGCGCGCATCGCCGGCCCGATTCTGGGAGCGCGCCTCGTCGTGAACGGTCGCGAACACCACGTGACGCGCGAGCGCCGGGCGTCGCCGAGGACCTGAGCACATGTGTGGGATTGCGGGATTCGTCGAAGCGCGCGACAGCGCATCACCGTTCGGGCTCGAAGAGAGCCGGATGCTCGTGCATCGGATGTGCGACGTCATCCGTCATCGCGGGCCGGACGACGAAGGGGTGTGGGTCGCAGAGGGCGTCGCGCTCGGGATGCGGCGGCTGAGCATCATCGATCTGTCCACCGGCCATCAGCCGATTCACAACGAGGACGGGACCATCTGGATCGTCTTCAACGGCGAGATCTACAACTATCGCGCGCTGAGATCCGAGCTCGAAGCCGCGGGACACCGCTTCTACACGTCGACCGACACCGAGACGATCGTGCACGCATACGAGCAATGGGGCGCGGGCGCCATCGGGCGGCTCCGCGGCATGTTCGGGCTGGCGATCTGGAACGCGGCCGACCGCTCGCTGCTGATCGCCCGCGATCGAATCGGCATCAAGCCGATGCACTATGCGGCGATCGGCGATCGCCTCTACTTCGGATCCGAGCTGAAATCGCTGCTCGAAGCGCCCGACCTGCCGCGCGAGCTCGACGTCGATTCCCTCGACCACTACCTCTCGTTCCTCTACACGCCGCGCGACCGATCGATCTTCGCGCACGTGCGCAAGCTGCCGCCGGGCCATCTCCTCACCTGGAGGGACGGCCGGGTCACGGTCGAGCAGTACTGGCAGCTCCCCGACCAGGAAACCTACGGCGGCACCGAAGCCGACGCCGTACGGGATCTGCGCGCGGTGCTCGTCGACGCGGTGCGGTCGCACATGATCAGCGACGTGCCGCTCGGCGCGTTCCTGTCGGGCGGCGTCGATTCGAGCACGGTCGTCGGGCTGATGGCCGAAGCGTCCGGCGCGCGGGTGAAGACGTTCTCGATCGGTTTCGACGTCCCCGAATTCGACGAGCTGGAGCACGCACGGACGGTCGCCGCGCACTTCGGCACCGATCATCACGAGTTCGTCGTCAAGCCGGACGCCGTGAGCATCCTGGATCGCCTGATCTGGCACTTCGACGAGCCGTTCGCCGACGCGTCCGCGATTCCCACGTGGTACGTGTCGGAGCTCGCGCGGCGGCACGTGACCGTCGTGCTGTCGGGCGACGGCGGCGACGAGTTGTTCGGCGGGTACGACCGGTACCTGCCTCACCCGCGCGTCGTGGCGTTCGACCGCTACAGCCCGCGGGCGTTGCGCCGCGTCGCCGCAATCGCCGCCTCGCGGCTGCCGCACGGCGCGCGAGGCAAGAACTTCCTGCGCCACGTCTCGCGCGACGACCAGGGACGCTACCTCGATGCGATTCGATTCTTCAGCGCGGACGAAAAGCCGGATCTGCTCTGCGGCGACGTGCGGCGCGCGCTGGCGCCGGAGGATCCCGAAACGCGGCTCGCGCGCCATTTCGAGCGCTTCGCGGCGCTGCCGTGGCCGAGCCAGATGATGCGGTTCGACGCCGAGACGTACCTGCCGGAGGACGTCCTGACGAAAGTGGATCGCATGAGCATGGCGCACTCGATCGAGTCGCGCGTGCCGCTGCTCGACAACGACGTGATCGCGTTCGCGTCGGCGCTGCCGGCCGCGATGAAGATCAAGAACGCGCGCCGCAAGCACATCCTGAAGGAGGTCGCGGCGACGCTGCTGCCGGCCGACATCCTGAACCGTCGCAAGCAGGGCTTCGGCGTGCCGCTCGGCTCGTGGTTCCGCGGGAATCTCCGCGAGCTGTTCGCCGATACGCTCCTCTCGCCGGCGGCCCTGCAGCGCGGCTACTTCCAGCCGGCATTCGTGCGCCGCGTGGTCGACGAGCATCTCTCGGGCAGGCGCGACCACACGCTGCGGCTCTGGCAGCTCGTCGTTTTCGAGCGGTGGCATCAGCAGTACGCGGCGCCACTGCGAAGCGCGTTGCCACACTCCGCACCCGCGTTTCCGTCGGCCGCCTCGACCTGGTCGCGCTGAGGGAAAAAGGCGCGCATTTTCCTGAACTCGGCTGGCACCTGCCTTGCTCAGATGGACGCCGTGACGATAACGGCGCAGCTCTCCTAGGCGGCAAATCTCCACATGTGCGGCATCGCTGGCAAGTTCAACTTCGACCCCACTCACCCCATCGATCGCGCCCGGCTCGTTGCGATGACCACGGTCGTCTCGCATCGCGGTCCGGACGCCGACGGCTTCTACGTCGGCGACAGCGTCGGGCTCGGCCACCGGCGTCTCAGCATCATCGACCTGTCGACCGGCGACCAGCCGCTCTGCAACGAGGACGGCAGCGTGTGGGTGGTCTTCAACGGCGAGATCTACAACTTCGCCGAGGTGCGCGAGCAGCTCCTTCAGGCGGGACATCGTTTCCGGACCCATTCCGACACCGAGGTGATCGTTCACGCGTACGAACAGTGGGGCGTCGACGCGGTCGAGCGCTTCCGCGGCATGTTCGCATTCGCGATCTGGGACGACGCGCGGCGTCGTCTCGTGCTCGTCCGCGATCGGCTCGGCGTCAAGCCGCTCCACTACTCGGTCAATCCCGGCGGCGTCACCTTCGGATCCGAAATCAAGTCGCTGCTCGAGGATCCTGACGTGCCGCGCGCGTGGAGCGCCGAGGCGCTCGACGCCTATCTGACGCTCTGCTACATCCCGGCGCCGCGCACGATCTACCAGAACATCTGGAAGCTGCCGGCCGGCCACCTGCTCGTCGCGGAAGACGGGCGCGTCCGCATCCGGCGCTACTGGGACCTGACGTTCACCGGCGACGGCGACGACGCCCGCGAGGCGGAGTATCTCGATCGCCTCGAAGCGCTCGTCGACGAGTCGGTCCGGCTGCGCCTGCTCAGCGACGTGCCGCTCGGCGCCTTCCTTTCGGGCGGCATCGATTCGAGCCTCGTCGTCGCGTCGATGGCGCGCCAGTGCGCGCAGGGCGTCGTGACGACGTCGGTCGGCTTCGACGATCAGGCGCACAACGAGCTCGAGTACGCGCGGACGGTCGCGCGCCACCTCGGCACCGAGTCGCACGAAGAGATGGTCACGCCGGACATCGTCGACCTCCTGCCGACGCTCGCGTGGCACCTCGACGAGCCGTTCGCCGATTCGTCGGCGGTGCCGACGTACTACGTGTCCAAGGCGGCGCGCGCGCACGTCACCGTGGCGCTGTCGGGCGACGGCGGCGACGAGCTGTGGGCCGGCTACGCGCGGCATCGCGTCGAACGCGCCGAGCTGACCGCACGCCGCCGTCTCGGACGCCGCGGCTCGCGCCTGGCCGGCGCGGTCGGCGAGCGGCTGCCCCTGTCCGTCAAGGGAGCGCGATCGCTGCGGCACCTGGCGCTGTCGCCCGCCGACGCGTGCGCGCAGAAGCACGCGTACGGGCTGTTCGACGGTTCGATCCGGTCGTCGCTCTACTCGCCGGACTTCGCGCACGAGGTGCGCGACGCCGACCCGTTCGTCGATTTCCGCCTGGCCTACCTGTCGTGCGGATCGCCCGACCCGCTCGATCGCGCGCTGTATGTCGACGTGAAGACGTACCTCGTCGACGACATCATGACGAAGGTCGACAAGATGAGCATGGCGGTCTCGCTCGAATCGCGCGAGCCGCTGCTCGATCACCGCCTGCTCGAGTTCGCGGCCACGATTCCTTCGTCGCTGAAACTGAAGAACGGCCGCAGCAAGTACCTGCTGCGGCGGCTGCTCGAGCGCCGCCTCCCGCAATCGATCGTCGACCGGCCGAAGCACGGCTTCTCGGCGCCGATCGACCGGTGGCTGCGCGGCCCCCTGGCGCCGATGGTCGACGCCCTGCTGACCGACGGCCGCCTGCGCGCGCGCGGCATCTTCGACGACCGCGCCGTGGCCCGCATGTGGCGCGAGCATCGCGAGGGGACGACGGACCACTGCCACCGCCTCTGGAGCCTGGTGATGCTCGAGCTCTGGTTCAGGCAATTCGTGGACGCATCGGCATCGAGCGGCGCGCGCGCGGCACGCGCGAGCGTGGCGGCGTAGCGATGTGCGGCATTGCCGGTCTCGTGTCGCCCGAAGGGCTCGCCGCCGATGCGCCGGTCCGCGCGATTGCGATGCGCGACGTCATCGCGCACCGGGGCCCCGACGAAGCCGGCCTTCACACGGATGAATTCGCGGCGCTCGCGCACCGGCGCCTCAGCATCGTCGATCTGAGCACCGGGCAGCAGCCGCTCGCCAACGAGGCGGGCACGATCTGGGTGTCGTTCAACGGCGAGATCTACAACCATCGCGACGCGCGGGCGGAGCTCGAAGCCGCCGGCCACCGCTACCGCACGAAATCCGACACCGAGACGATCGTGCACGCGTACGAGCAGTGGGGCGACGACTGCGTGCACCGGTTCCGCGGGATGTTCGCGTTCGCGATCTGGGACGCGCCGAAGCGGCGTCTGCTGCTCACCCGCGATCGCCTCGGGATCAAGCCGCTCTACTGGGCGCGCGTCGGCGACGTGCTGCTGTTCGCGTCGGAGATCAAGGCGATTCTCGCGAGCGGCCTGGTCCCCGCGGAGCCGAACTACGCCGCGTTGTCCGAGACGCTGAGCACGCGCTACACCTCCGGCGAACAGACGCTGTTCAAGCGCATCTACAAGCTGCTGCCGGGGCATCAGCTGGTCTTCGAGGACCGCGAGATCCGCGTCAGGCAGTACTGGGACGTGCCGACCGGCGGCTGCGCGGCCACGCGACGCAAACCGTCGGACGCGCGGTCGGTCGTCGACGAGTTCCGGTCGCGGCTGACCGAGTCGGTCCGCCTCCGCCTGATGTCGGACGTGCCGCTCGGCATGTTCCTGTCGGGCGGCGTCGACAGCGTGTCGATCGCGGCGATCATGGCGACGCTGATCGATCGGCCGCTGCAGACGTTCTCGGTCGCCTTCAAGGAGCGCGCGTTCAACGAGCTCGACTACGCGCGCGAGGCCGCGGCCGCGATCGGCGCCGAGCCGCACGAGATCGTGATCGACGACCGCGACTTCTTCGGCGCGCTGCCGAAGCTGGTCTGGCACGAGGACGAGCCGATCGCGCACCCGTCGAGCGTGCCCCTCTACTTCGTGTCGAAGCTCGCGCGCGAGCACGTCACCGTGGTGCTGACCGGCGAAGGCAGCGACGAGCTGATGGCCGGCTACGGGAAGTACCTGCGCCTCCAGTGGAACTGGCGCGCCGGAACGGCCTACGAACGGCTGGTCCCGCGCGGCGTCCGGGAATCGATTGCGGCGGCGCTCGTGCCGCGGCTGCCGGGCCGGATCGGCCGGTACGCCCGGCGATCGTTCCTCGCGATGGCGCGGACGCCCGAGGCGATGTTCCTCGACAACTTCGCCGCGATCCGCATCGCCGATCAGCAGCGGCTGCTCGCGCCGGGCCTGCGCGACCTGGCGTCCGCGACAGGGGCGTACGCGCCGTCGCTCGCGTACTTCGCCGAACCGGGCGCGTCGAGCACGCTGCTCGATCGACTGCTGTACACCGACATCAAGACGTATCTCGTCGAGCTGCTGATGAAGCAGGACCAGATGAGCATGGCGACGTCGATCGAGAGCCGCGTGCCGTTTCTCGACCACACGCTCGTCGAGTTCGTCGCGCAGCTGCCCGACGAGTGGAAGCTGTCGGGGCTGACGACCAAGCGCGTGCTGCGCGAAGCGATGAAAGGGATCGTGCCCGACTCGATCCTGAACCGGCCGAAGATGGGATTCCCGGTGCCGTTCGCCGCGTGGACGCGCGGCGGCTGGAACCAGGTGGCGCGCGACATCCTGCTCGATCGGACCTCGCGCGAGCGCGGGCTCCTCGATCCCGTCGCCGTCGACCGGCTGCTCCGCGATCACGCCGACGGACGCACCGAGGGCGGCGATCGCATCTGGACTCTCGTCAACCTCGAGCTCTGGCACCGCACGTTCATCGATCAGGAAGGCATTCAGACGCTGCCCCATGCGCATTCTGTGGCTCAAATCGGATCTGTTGCTGCCGCTTGACAAGGGCGGCAAGCTGCGGACGTGGCACCTGATGCGCCATCTGGCGCGGCGCCACGAGATCACCTACCTCGCGTTCGCCGAACCCGGCACGCCGCGCGCCGACGTCGACGGGATGCACGAGGTGGCCGCGCACGTGGTCACGGTGCCGCGCACCGATCCGCCGAAGGGATCCGTGCGCTTCTACGCCGACGCCGCCGCGCACGTCGTCGATCCGCTGCCGTACGCCGTCGGCAAGTACCGCTCGCGCGAGTACGCGGCGAAGCTTGCGGCGCTGCTGCGCGGCACATCGTTCGACCTGATCGTCTGCGATTTCCTCTTTCCCGCGGTGAACCTGCCGGATCGGCTGCCGTGCCCGGCGGTCATCTTCACGCACAACGTCGAATCGGAGATCTGGCGGCGGCACGCCGAGACGAAAACCACGAAGTGGCAGCGGTGGCTGTACGACGCGCAGTACCGGCGGATGCTGCGCTACGAGGGGCGGACGCTCGCCCGGTTCGACGGCGTTCTGGCGGTGAGCGACGCGGACGCGCGGACGTTCGAACGCCTCTACCCCGGCGCGATCGCCCGTCCGGTGCACGTCGTCGAGACCGGCGTCGACACCGAGTACTTCCGTCCGCGGTCGACGCCCGGCGTCCAGCCGCCGCCGTCCACGAGGCCCGAGCTCGTGTTCACCGGCTCGATGGACTGGCTGCCGAACGAGGACGCGATGGTGTTCTTCGTTCGCGAGATCCTGCCGCGCATCCGCGCCGAGGAGCCGGAGGTCTCGCTGACCATCGTCGGCCGCGCGCCGACGCCCGCCGTGAAGAAGCTGGCCGACGATGCGGCGATCCGCGTCACCGGGCGCGTCGAAGACGTGCGGCCCTTCATGGAATCGGCGTCGGTGTACATCGTCCCGCTGCGAATCGGCGGCGGGACGCGGCTCAAGATCTTCGAGGCGATGGCCATGGGCAAAGCCGTCGTCTCGACCACGGTGGGCGCCGAGGGCCTGCCGGTGGAAGCGGGCACGCACGCGTTGATCGCCGACGAACCGCACGCGTTTGCGCGCGCCGTCGTACGGCTGATCCGCGACGTCGATCGGCGCCGGCAGATCGAACGCGCGGCTCGCGCGCTGGTGCTCGAACGGTACGACTGGAGCTCGGTCGCCGAAGCGCTCGAACGCGCGCTTCTTAACATCGCGGACGGCCGCGTGCCGGACGCGGATCCGGCGGTCGCTCGCCAATCCGCCGTCCGCACGCGTCAATCCGCACTCAGAACGGGTCTGTCATGAGAGTTTCGGTGTTTGGTCTGGGGTACGTGGGCAGCGTGTCGGCCGCGTCGTTTGCCGCCGACGGACATCAGGTGATCGGCGTCGACGTCAACGCCGACAAGGTGGCGGCCATCAATGCCGGCCGCAGCCCGATCGTCGAGCCGGGTCTCGAGGACGTGCTGGGGCGCACCGTCGCGGACGGCCGCCTTCGGGCGACCACCGACACGGCCGACGCGGTGAACCACAGCGACGTGTCGCTGCTGTGCGTGGGGACGCCGAGCCGCCGCAACGGCAGCCTCGAGTTGAAGTACCTCGAACGCGTCAGCGAGGAGATCGGCGCGGTGCTCGCCGGCAAGCCGGACTACCACGTCGTGGTCGTTCGCAGCACCGTGCTGCCGGGCACGACGCACTCGGTGGTGATTCCGGCGCTCGAGCAGGCGTCGGGCAAGAAGTACGGCGAAGGGTTCGGCGTGTCGGTCAACCCCGAGTTCCTGCGGGAAGGGACGGCGCTGAAGGACTTCCGCAAGCCGCCGCTGACGCTGGTCGGCCACAACCACGCGGCGGACGCCAGCGGCACGATCGCGCTGTACCAGGCGATCGACGCGCCGCTCGTCAGCACCAGCATCCGCGTCGCCGAGATGATGAAGTACACCAGCAACACGTGGCACGCGCTGAAGGTGTGCTTCGCGAACGAGATCGGCAACCTGTGCAAGCGGCTCGGCGTCGACAGCCACGAGGTGATGGACATCTTCTGCCGCGACGAGAAGCTGAACCTGTCGCCGTACTACCTGAAGCCCGGCTTCGCGTTCGGCGGATCGTGCCTGCCCAAGGACGTCCGCGCGCTGCAGTACCGCGCGAAGGAGGTCGACGTCGACCTGCCGGTGATCTCGCAGATCCTGCCCAGCAACCGGATGCAGATCCAGCACGCCGTCGACCAGGTGCTCGACACCGGCAAGAAGAAGGTGGGGCTCCTCGGCTTCAGCTTCAAGGCCGGCACCGACGACCTGCGCGAGAGCCCGATCGTCATCCTCGCCGAACAGCTGCTCGGCAAGGGCCTGTCGCTCTGCATCTACGACAAGAACGTCTCGCTCGCGAAGCTGGTCGGGGCGAACAAGGAGTACATCGAGACGCAGATTCCGCACCTGTCGTCGCTCTTGTGCGAAACGGTCGACGAAGTCATCGATGGCTCCGAAGTGATCGTCGTCGGCAACCAGTCGCCCGAGTTCGTCGAAGCGCTCGCGCGGACGCGCCGCGACCAGATCGTCGTCGACCTCGTCCGCGTGCCGATCTACGGGTCGCTGCTGCAGTCGGACTACCGCGGCATCTGCTGGTAGGCATGCGGACGCTGCTGATCTGCCACGAGGGCGCGCTCCTCGATCGCGACGGGCTCGTTCGGTGGCTCGCGTCGTTCTCCACCGTCGCGGGCGTGGTCGTCGTCCGCGAGACGCGGACGCGGCTGCGCAAGCGGATCGCACGCGAAGTCAGGCGCGTCGGCGTGTGGCGCTTCGCCGACGTGCTGGCCTTCCGCCTCTGGTATCGCGTCGCGCACGCGTCTGCCGATCGGCGGTGGGAAGCACGGCAGCTCGACGGCCTGCGGGCGCGGTTTCCCGATCTGCCTGCTCGTCCGGAGATCGTCGTGTCCTCGCCGAACGCCCCGGACGCCGAGGCGTTCATCCGCCGCGCGCAGCCGGATCTGGTCATCGCCCGGTGCAAGACGCTGCTGCAGGAGCGCGTGTTCTCGATTCCGCGGCTCGGCACCTTCGTCATGCATCCCGGCATCTGCCCGGAGTACCGCAACGCGCACGGCTGCTTCTGGGCGCGCGCGACGGGCGACGCGGACAACGTCGGCATGACGCTGCTGCGGATCGACCGCGGCGTCGACACCGGACCGGTGTTCGGATATTTCCGCGTGCACAGCGGTCCTTCGGAATCCCACGTCGTGACACAGCATCGCGTCGTCGTCGAACATCTCGACGCGATTCGCGATCGCCTGCTCGGCATCGCCGCCGGGACGGCAACGGCGATCGATACGACCGGGCGTCGTTCCGCGACCTGGGGACAGCCGTGGCTGAGCGCGTACCTGCGCATGCGTTTCGCCAGGCCCCGGGCCGCCACGCTGAAGTCGCAGCTCTCGGGTGGAGGCGGCGCGTGACGGTCGAGGCTTGCGCGCTGATGTACCACGACGTCGTCGCCGACGGCGACGAGGACCGCAGCGGCTTTCCCGGGCGCGACGCGGCGCTGTACAAAGTGTCGGCGGCACGCTTCGACGCGCACGTCGCGGCCGTTGCCGACGGCTGGTCGCGGCGGCTGGCAGAACACATGACCGCCCACCCTGCCCTTCGATCTTCGAGCGCGCAACCGCCGCGCCCCGTCTTCACCTTCGACGATGGGGGTGTGTCGGCGATGGAGGCGGCGGCCATCCTCGAGCAGCGCGGGTTCCTCGGGCATTTTTTCATCACCACGAACTACGTCGGCACCCGCGGCTTCCTCGACGCGCGCCAGCTTCGCGAGCTGCGCGCGCGCGGGCATGTCGTCGGCAGCCACTCGTGCTCGCATCCGCTCCGGATGGCCCGCTGTCCGTGGCCGCAACTCGTCGCCGAGTGGACGCAAAGCCGGCGCGCGCTCGAAGACATCCTCGGCTGCGCCGTGCGCACCGCGTCGGTTCCGGGGGGCGATTTCGCGGCGCCCGTCGCCGACGCCGCCGCGCGGGCGGGGATCACGACGCTGTTCACGTCGGAGCCGACTCGCACGCTTCGGCGCGCGTTCGGCATCGACGTGCGGGGCCGCTTCACGATCCAGCGCTGGACGACGACGGAGACGGTGCGGGGGCTGGCGAACGGCGCGTGGCTGCCGCGCGCGCGACAGGCCGTCGTGTGGAACGCCAAGAAGGTGACGAAGCGGATCGGCGGAGACCGGTATCTGAAGCTGCGGCAACTCCTCATCGGTCACGGCGACGAGGTGCAGTGGGGGGACACTATAATGCGCGAATGAACCGACTCATCCTCGCGCTCACCCTGCTCTCCTTCGCCGCCCCCGCGATCGCCCAGGACACCGACACCGAAAAAGCCGCCGCACGCGACGTGCTGCGGAAAATGAACGAGCTCGAGCAGTCGCTCGACATCCCGGGCATCGTCGCGCGGCTGACCGGCGCCAACCCCGAACGCGATGCGGTCGTCGCGCGCGCAAAAGAGCTGATGGACAAGGAGCTGCTCGCGATGGCCGACGACATCGCGACGCACCCGGAGATCGGCTTCGAGGAAAAGCGATCGGTCGCGAAGCTCGAGGACTACCTGCGGCAGCACAACTTCAGCATCGAGACGAACATCGCGAACATGCCGACGGCGTTCGTGGCGAAGTTCCGCGGCAACAACGGCAAGCCCAACATCGGGATCATCCTGGAGTACGACGCGCTGCGCGGCACGAAGGGCGCGTTCCACGGCGATCAGCACAGCGCGCAGGGGCCGGTCGGCATCGCGGTCGCGATCGCGATGTCGGAGTACCTGACGAAGGCGCGGATCCCCGGCAGCATCGTCGTCTTCGGCACGCCGGGCGAGGAGATGATGCCGCCGAACGCGAAGACGGAGATGCACCTGGCGCACGCGTTCGACGGGATGGACGTGATCGTCCGCAGCCACGCCTCGTCGCAGACGTCGCGGCCGCAGCACGGGTTCGGCACCTGCTGCCTGAACATCGTCGGCGCGAAGTACACGTTCAGCGGGGCGCCGACGCACCAGATGACGCCGTGGAACGGCCGGAACGCGCTGGAGGCCGTGATTCAGTTCTTCAACAACATCGATGCGATGCGGATCACGATGCGGCCCGAAGCGCGCGTGCAGGGGATCATCGTGGAGGGAGGCGCCGCGCCGAACGTCGTTCCGGATCGCACCGTCGCCGACTTCTACATCCGCTACCCCGACGAGGTGTACCTGCAGCAGGTGGTCGAGTTCGTGGACAACGCGGCGAAGGCGGCGGCGCTGTCGACCGGCACGAAGGTGAAGATCGATCACTACGGCAAGGACGTCGACGGCATCAGCCTCTCGACGCTCGGCGAGGTCGGGTTTCAGTACATGAAGAACTTCGGCGCCACCGGCATCAACCCCGAGCCCGGGAAGCCGCAGGGGTTCGAGGAGACGGGCAGCGTGTCGCGCGACATCCCGGGCGTCGGCATCACCGCGCAGTCGTCGACGTTCTCGAACCACACCTACGAGATGGATGCCGACAACCTCAAGGAGGTCGGTCACAAGGGGTTCACCGTCGACGCGCAGACGATGACCGCGATCCTCTTCGATTTTGCGACGCACGCCGACTATCGGACCGCGGTGAAGAAGGAGTTCGACGGCATCAAGGCGCTGTTCGGCGAGTATCAGGAGGCGCTGAAGAAGGTGTACACGACGCCGGTCGTGCCGGATCCGAAGAACTGAGCGACCGCGATTTCACCTCACATCTCTCCAGGACTTCCCCGCGTCGATCTGCCTGACGAAGCAGGCGCGCGCGCGGGCGAAGGCGTTGGCGAGCGCGCCGACCGACACCGGCTGCAGCAGCTCGCGGTCCGCGGGGCACGACGCGCGGGGATCGGGGCGATACGGCGGCCGCTGCCGCGTCTCGCCGGGAATCGGCCGCTCGCCGGCGAAGTAGATCGCGGCGCCTTCGCGGACCCATGCGGGCCGCGACGCCAGCGCTTCGTTGGTCATCGCGTGGACGAGCTCGTGGCGCAGCGTCCGGTCGAGGACGCCGCGCTCGCGGAGCACCGCGAGGGGCAGCAGGTGCAGCGCGCCGTCGACGAACGCGCCTGACGTGAACCACGGCTGGTTGGTCGCGCGCTCGTAGGCGTCCGTGGTGGGATGGAATCGGACGGCGACCGGCGAGGGAGGCGGGACGCCGAGCGCCCTCGCGACCTCGTCGCGCGCCTTGGCGATGTCGCGCGCGAGCGCGGATCGTTCCCCTTCGTCCCCTTCTGGCAGCGTAAGTACCACGCCGGGGACGGAGTTGACTCCGTCCCTACTCCGTCCCCACTCCGTCCCTACTCCATCTCGCCTCCGTCCCCCGCCTACTCCATCCCGCCTCCGTCCCCCGATCTCGAGGCCGGGGAAATAGCGCGCCAGGATCGCTTCGGGCGTTTGACCGCGCTCCGCCAGCCGCGCGGACCCGATCACACACAACCCCACCCCATGACCCGACCCGTGACCGCTGAACCGATACGCGTCCGCCTCCTTCCGCACCGTGAACGCCGTGCTCTTGATCTGCTGCCACCCGAGCGTCCGGCCGACCGCCACCCGCAGATCCTGACCGCTGATCTCGTCGGGCTTCAGGCCGTCGAGACGCAACCGCGCGACCCGGCCCGACGCCGACCGCGCCGCCACGCGGACGTCGCGCAGCCGATCGCCGCGGAACCCCGACGCGCGCAGCGCCCGCACCAATTCGTCAGCGTCGAGCGTCGCCGACCACGCCGGCGCCCCCTCGCACGCGTCGTCTTCCCGCGCCGGCAGGTACGGCGGGTCGTCGGCGCCGGGCCACACCGCGGAGGGAATCTCGGTATGACCGCCGCACGACGCCGAGAAGTAGATCGACGCCGGCGCGCCGTCGCGCTGCACCAGCACGCGCGACGCGGTCGCGTCCGCCGCGCGCTCGGTGACAACCGTCGCGGCGCGCAGCACCTGGCAGTGCGTCTGGTCGCACAGGTCGAAGCCGTCGCTCCGATGACGGTTGCGGTTGGCGAACGCGAAGGTGCGGATCGTGATCGCGAGCGCCTCGAGCGCAGCCGGTTGGCTGTCGCGCAGCATTTCGCCCGCGAGAACGCGCGCGACGTAGGTCTCGAGCGGCAGCGTCTGCACCGTGTAGCCGCCGCCGCCGCGCAGAAAGCCGACGCGCACGCCGGCCGTCTCGGTCGCCTTCGTCGTTTGCGCCAGCGGCGCCGCCGCCAGCAGCGTCAGGAATTCGCGCCGGTTCATGCGTTGAGGCCCAGGAAATCCGCCGTCGCCTCCCACATGGCGGGCAGGCTCGCGATCAGCTGATGGTCGTCGTCGAGCAGCGACAAGGTGACGTTCGGTCTCGTGCGCGCGAACTGCTCGACGGTGCGATGGTCGACCGATGCGTCGCGCAGCCCCTGGAAGATCAACGTCGGCTGATCGAACACGGCCTCGAACGCGTCGTGGCCGAGGCTGTCCTCGTAGAACGCCGCATTCAGGAGCCGCTCTTCGTCGAATCCGTAGTGAAAGAACGGCAGCGCGCCGCGGCGGCGCCATTCCTCGATCCGTTCGGGCGGCAGCAGGTGGTGCCCCGGCTTGGCGAACATCACGGCCGGCGCCATCAGCACCAGGCGGCTGACGCGCTCGGGGTACGCCGCCGCGCCCAGGACGGCCAGCATTCCGCCGAGGCTCGATCCGATCAGCACCGACGCGCCGCCCTGCGCGCCGAGCTCGCGACCGAGCTGCCCGAGCATGCGCGACACCGTCAGCGTCGCGAAGTCGGGCTCGTTGAAGTCGGGACAGCGGAGCCGAATCCCGCGCTCGCGGAACCGGTCCGCGAAGTAACCGGCTTTGGTCGACTTCGCCGACGAAGCGAAGCCGTGCAGGTAGAGGGCATTCACAACAGCCGCTGGCAGCCCGGCTCGCACCGGCACTTGATGAGGCCGTCGCCGTCCGTGTTGTAGTCGTAGGTCAGCTCTTCACCGCGCCGGATGCTCCGCGCCGCCCGAATCCAGATCGTCCCGTCGACGATGTGGACGTAGCAGTTCGGATGGCACGAATGGTTGATGAAGCGCGCGATGTTGCCGCCGACGCCGGCGTCGATCACCGTGCGGTTCGTCAGCTTGAAGCACCAGATGTGGCCGTGCCGGATGTACCGCCGCTCGCGCTTGAGGCTCTCCTGGTTCGAGATCTTCTCGCCCGCGTAGTGGACGATCCGTGTGTTCTTCGCGATCGGCCGGGTGGCGTACACGCCCCAGCCGTGAATCTTCGACCGCCGACGTTCGATCATCGTCCTTAAGATACAATGGCGCGCCGATTGGAGACATGTATGCGTGCTTGTGCTGCACTGGTCATGGTTATGGGTGCCCTCGCGATGGTCTACGCCCAAGGCGGACGTCAAGTCATCAACCCCGACGCGTCGCGCCCGTTCAGCGGCGGCGTCAAGGCGGGCAACTTCGTCTACGTCGCCGGGTCGGTCGGCACCGACGCGGCCGGCGCCGTCGCCAAAGGTGACGTGAAGGCGCAGACGAAGCAGACGCTGCAGAACATCGACGCGATCCTGAAGAAAGGCGGCTCGAGCCTCGCCAACGCCGCGAGCATCACCGTGTACATGCGCAACGCGAGCGACTTCCCGGCGATGAACGAAGCGTACGCCGCGATGTTCCCGAAGGACCCGCCCACGCGCACCACCGTCGTCATCGCCCAGCCCTTCGCCAACGCCGACGCGCTCGTCGAGATCGCCGCCGTCGGCATCGTGAACGGCGCCGAGCGGATGGTCGTCCACCCGAGCGACTGGGTCCGCTCGCCGGCGCCGTACAACTACGGCATCAAGAGCGGCGACACGCTGTTCATGTCCGGGCTCGTCAGCCGGAACGGCAAGGACAACACGAACGTGAAGGGCGACATGACGGCGCAGACGAAGACGATTCTCGACAACGGCGCCGCCGTCCTGAAGCAGGCCGGGATGAGCTTCGCCGACGTCGTCGCGTCGCGCGTCTACATCACCGATCAGGCGAACTTCCAGGCGATGAACGCCGCATACCGTTCGTACTTCACCGCCGGCTCGATGCCCGCGCGCGCGACGGTGAAGGCCGGGCTCACCAGCCCCGACTACGTCGTCGAAATCACGATGGTGGCCGTGAAGGATGCGTCGCGCAAGGTCGTCGCCACGCCGAACGCGGACGGGGGTACGCCCGCGGCGAACCCGAACGCCGTGCTGAGTCCCGCGATTCAGGTGGGCAATCGCCTGTACGTGTCGGGCATCACCGGCAACACGGCGTCGAACAAAGGCGACGCGAAGGCGCAAACCGCCGAAACGCTCGCGAAAATCGAGCGGACGCTCAAAGCCGCCGGCTACAGCTGGGCGAACGTCGTCGACAGCACGGTGTACCTCTCGAACATGGCCGACTACGCGGCGATGAACGGCGCGTATCGCGACGCGCTGATGAAGGACTTCCCCGCGCGCGCGACCGTCGGCGCCGGGCTGATGGGCGCCGACGCCGCCGTCGAGATCATGATGGTCGCGGCGAAATGACGCGACGTGATTCGGGCTTCGGGGATCCGGATCGCTAACCCCGAGCCCCGACTCCCGACGCAATCTGTTCCGCGGACCGCAGCGTCAGCGCGACGAACGTCAGCGTCCCGTTGGTGCACCCGCCGGTCGGCGTCGTCGGCGCGCCGACGACGAACAGGTTTTCGTGATCGTGCGTGCGCCCGTAGCTGTCGCAGACGCTCGCGGCTGGATCGCTGCCCATCCGGCAGCCGCCGCCCGGATGATCCAGGTAGTCGCCCTGGCTCGTGTTGACGATGCGGCCGTTGCTCGCCCGCGCCAGGCGGTTGAACACGCCGAGCACGTGCTCGCTCGTCGCCGCCTCGCGCGCGATCGTCGGCGCATCGAACCGGTGCTCGATCCTGGGCATCGGGTCGCCGTAGCGGTTCTTCTTCGCCGCGTTCAGCGTCAGTCGGCTGTCGGCTGACGGGTGGACGTCGACGTACGCGCGCAGGCGCACGGCGCTGCCCTTCGCGCGCGCCCGCCAGTCGACCATCACCTCGTCGCCGAGGAGCAGCTTGCCTTCGGCCGATCGCAGCCGCGGGTCGCGCCCCGACGAACTCTCCCACACGCGCGTGTCGTGCCGCACGAACGGACCGTCGGGACGACAGCGGAAGAACTCGCGCGAGATCAGGCTGTGCGTCATGTTCTGCCCCGGGAACGTCTGCTCGTCGATCGCCGCGGTCGCGTTGATGAAGCGGTGACCGTTCATGTAGCGCCCCACCAGCCCGGATCGATTCGCCAGACCGTTCGGAAAGCGGTCGTTCGCAGACAGCAGCAGCAGGTGCGAGCTCCAGCAGTAGCCGGACGCGATGACGAACGTCTTCGCGCGATAGTCGATCGGATCGTCGGGCCGGTCCTGATGAAACCCCTGCGCCGCGACGACGAGGTCGCGCCGCCCGTCGAGCACGAGCCGACGGACGAGCGTGCGGTCGTGCAGCGCGATCTTCTTCGGCTGCGCCAGCTGCCGGAAGGTGAAGTCGGGCGAATAGCGCGCGCCCGTCGGACAGACCTCGCCGCACGTGTCGTACACGCAGCACGCGCCGCGGCCGTCGTGCGGCGTCAGGTTGCGCGCCATCGGCAGGCCGACGAACCGGATGCCGCTCTGCTCCGCCCAGCGCTTCAGCACCTGCAGGTTGTAGGAGAGCGGGATCGGCTGCTGCGGATACGGCTGCGACCGCCGGTCCTCGACGTGCGGACTCGGTTCGCCGGCCACGTTCAGCCGCCGCTCGGCCTCGCAGTAGTACCGTTCGAGCTCGGTCCACTCGATCGGCCAGTCGGCGGCGAGTCCATACAGCGACTTCAACCGCAGGTCCTCTTCCGAGAATCGGTTGCACGCGCCGCCCCAGTGCAGCGCCAGGCCGCCGACCGCCATCGTCATCGAGATGATCCCGTCGGCCTGCTGGTCCTCGATGTAGTCGTCGCGCCACGGGTGTTCGCCGTAGTCGAGCGCGCGCTGGCGGTAGCGTCCGCGGTTCTGGACGTCGAAGATCGAGCGGCCCGCTTCGACGACGGTGATATGCGCGTTCGGACGCAGCTCGGACAACTTCTGCGCGAGCATCGCCGAGGTGATGCCGCCGCCGATGACGAGAACGTCGGTCTCGTGCGTCGCCATCTCAGCGCTCCAGTGGATCCGGCTTGCGGAGGGTCACCGGGATGGCGCGACACGTCTCGCGCCCGATCTGCGCCCGATAGCAGTCGTCGTTCGCGTCGCTGCTGCGGAAGTACAGCGCCATCAGATCGGCGACCACGTGCTGTCCCGCAGGGCGCGGCGGCAGATTGCGGACGCCGGCCTCGGCGAACGCGGCGTCGAGGATGGCGCGCTGCTGCTCGCGGTCGAGCGCCGACCAGCGGGCGCCGCGCCCCCGCGCTTCGCGATCGAGCGCGGCGAGCTGCTCGATGTACCGGCGCGCGGGCGTCGGGCCGCTCTTCTGCAGCCGCGGGTGCCCGTAGCCGTGCGCCAGCGCGACGCCCTCCTCGTAGTTGCGCGTCCAGACCACGAACCGATCGACGACGGCGCGGGTCCGGTCGCGGCCGAGCGCGGACGGGAGCACGGTCGGCGCGATTTCGTGCAGCAACGAAACCGCCTCGGGCGTCAGCTCGCGCGGCTGCGCCAGCAACCGCAGCGGTCGAAGCGGCACTGCGGCTGTGCCGGCTGCGACCCAGCGAAGTAGTGTGCGACGTTTCATGTCGGTCCGGATTATAGTGGACCGATGGAAGGCATCATCTCCGCGTGGGGGCGCATCCTGGCGGGCCGTCCGCCCGCGCTCTCGATCGAAATCACCCGTGAATGCCCCCTCCGATGCCCCGGCTGCTACGCCTACGGCGACGAACACCTCGGCGGCGACATCACCCTGCGGGAAATCCGGGACTTCAAGGGCCAGGAACTCGTCGACAAGTTCCTGGAGCTCGTCGACCGCTACAAGCCGCTCCACGTCTCGATCGTGGGCGGCGAGCCGCTCGTGCGGTACAAAGAGCTCGACCAGATTCTGCCGCAGCTCGCGAAACGCGGCATTCATTCGCAGGTCGTGACGAGCGCCGTGCGCGAGATTCCGAAGCACTGGCACGGCATCTTCCGGCTGTCGCTCGTGGTGTCCATCGACGGCCTGCAGCCGGAACACGACGAGCGGCGGAAGCCCGCGACCTACGAGCGCATCCTCAAGCACATCGAGGGGCACTCGATTACCGTCCACAGCACGGTGACGCGCCAGCAGGTGCACCGGCCCGGCTACTTCGACGAGTTCCTGCAGTTCTGGTCCGCGCGGCCCGAAGTCGAGAAGATCTGGTACAGCCTCTACACGCCGCAGATCGGCGAGATCTCCGACGAACGGCTCCGTCCCGCCGACCGGCAGCGCGTCGTCGCCGATCTGATGGCGCTGCGCGTGAAGTACCCGAAGCTCGCGCTGCCCAAGGGGCTGATCGAGGTCTACGCGGAACCGCCGTCGTCGCCCGACGAGTGCGTGTTCGCGAAGACGACGATGACCATCTCGGCGGACCTGAAGACGAAGATCACGCCGTGCCAGTACGGCGGATCGCCCGACTGCACGCAGTGCGGCTGCATCGCGTCGGCGGGACTCGCCGCGGTGGCGCGCCACCAGCTCTTCGGGTTCATCCCGGTGGGGTCGATCTTCAACGGATCGGTGAAGGTCGGCGACCGCGTCCGCAAGCTCTGGCCCGCCGCCGAGCCGGCCGCCTGATGACCTTGCTATAATCGGGTGATTGGCTCCGCTCTCGACCATCAGCCGTAAAGCGCGCTCCGCGAAGGAGTTCGTCCGCGGTCTCGTCCACACCGCGCACCCGCTGCTCGTGCAGATCATCCCGATCCGCCGCTGCAACATCGACTGCGGCTACTGCAACGAGTACGACAAGGTGTCGGCTCCGGTGCCGACCGACGTGATGATGCGCCGCATCGACAAGCTGAAGGCGCTCGGCACGTCGGTCGTGGCCTTCAGCGGCGGCGAGCCGATGCTGCATCCGGATCTCGACGATCTGATCCGCCACATCCGCGCGCACGGGATGATGGCGGGACTGATCACGAACGGCTATTTCCTGGTGCCGAAGCGGATCCAGGCGTTGAACGATGCCGGACTCGACTTCCTGCAGATCAGCATCGACAACGTCGAACCGGACGAAGTGTCGAAGAAAAGCCTGCGGGTGCTGGACCGGAAGCTGCAGGACCTGAAGGCGTACGCCGCCTTCGACGTCAACATCAACTCGGTGCTCGGCGGCGGCATCAAGAACCCCGAGGATGCGCGGACGATCAACGATCGCGCGCGCGCGCTCGGCTTCTCCACCTCGATCGGGATCATCCACGACGGGGTCGGGCGGCTCAAGCCGCTGGGCGTGGTCGAACGCAAGGTGTACGACGCGGTGATGGCGAACATCAGCGGCGCCGGCCAGGTGCTGCAGAACCTCTACTCGGGCATCCGCAGCTTCCAGGACAACCTGGCCGACGGCAAACCGAACGACTGGCGCTGCCGCGCCGGC
>Ga0070741_10004798_pt1 | contig 31106 bp, 33 predicted proteins | sample Coa_R1_4_FD_66440 | JGI IMG/M metagenome (GOLD analysis project Ga0070741, IMG submission 66440) | Surface soil microbial communities from Centralia Pennsylvania, which are recovering from an underground coalmine fire - Coalmine... | ecosystem: Environmental > Terrestrial > Soil > Unclassified ... | reverse complement strand
CGTCGCCTTCCATCTCGATCGCGGACTCCTCGATCACCTCGTCGGCTGCGAAGATCGGCGCCTGTGCGCGCACGGCGACGGCGATCGCGTCGGACGAGCGCGAGTCGATCTCGACCTCGTTGCCGTTCTGCGCGACGGTGATCGACGCGTGGAAGGTGTTCTCACGCAGCTCGGTGACAGTGACGCGCACGACCTCGACGTCGAGCTCGCCGAGGATGTTGACGAGCAGGTCGTGCGTCAGCGGGCGGGGAACGGTCGCGCCCTGCAGCTTCATCAGGATCGCCGCCGCTTCCGGATGGCCGATCCAGATCGGCAGGTAGCGATTGCCGTCCGCCGTCTTCAGCAGCACGATCGGCTGCTTGCCGACGAGGTCGAACGAGACCCCGTAGATCGTCATCTCGACCATTCGTCTCCTAGATTACCCCGGCCCTTGGGGCCAAACGCGCGGGCGCTATCATGCGCCGGCTCGGGCGATTAGCTCAGTTGGTTAGAGCGCCGCTCTGATAAGGCGGAGGTCCCTGGTTCGAATCCAGGATCGCCCACTACGACGGCTTGCGAATCTCGGTCGACGCGACCGCGAGCCGTTCGCGCGAGGTGCGCGCCCTCGCGCTGTCGACCGCGCGGCGCGCCTGTGCGGCGCACTCCTCGATCTGCTCGACGCACTTCTGCAATCGCTCGCGCAGCTCCGCCACGCGTGCCTCGTCACCGTCGAACGCCGCCCCGCCGAGTGCGTACTGCAGCTGCGACCGTTCGCGGGCGAGCCTATTGGCCTCGAAGCGAAGACGCGTCACCTCACGTCCGGCACGTGTCCAGGTTCGCACCGACGCGCCGGTGAAGCCGGCGAGCGCGCGCGTGTGGTCGACCGCCGCGGCGGCGACGCGGTCGAACGACGAGCTGCGGCTCCGTCGTGCCTGCTCGACGTACAGCGCAGCGAGAAGGAGCGCGGCGACGAGCAGCAGGATCCCGACCGCGAGATGGCCGGTGACGAGCGCGGCCACGCCGGCGCCGAACGCAACGGCGGCGATCCCGATGACGAGACCGGCCGGCGACAGGCCGAAGTAGTGCGGCTGCACGCGCTCGTACTCCGCCGGCGTCTCGATCTCCGGCGGTGCCTGAAACGCGTCGGTGTCGGCGTCGTCCGTCAATGGAACGCGCGCGTGCGGTGCACGTAGTCCTCGACCGCGTGCAGGAAGCTCGAGTCCTGCGCGAGCTCGGCCAGGGTCAGCTTCGTCTCGGGGTCGATCTCCTCGTCGTCGTCGAGCTCGCGAAGGAACGGCTGCAGGCTGCCGCTCTGCGACATCTCCGCCATGCGCAGGAAGAGCTGGCGGGTGTCGTCGTCCTGCGAGATCGCCTCGAGGGACTCGATGTCCTGGAGGTGGGTGCCGTCCACGTTGGTGCAACGGCGCGGCCGGACGGCGGGTTACGGGTCGAGCAGCCGCTCGAGCGCCTCGGCGAGCTCCTCGAGCCCGGTGTCGCCGTCGACGGCGACCTGGAGGCCGGCCGAACCCACCTTCGCCTCGAGCCCCGTCAGGCGTTGGAACGCGTCGCGCACCCTGGCGGCAAGCGCCGGATCGACCGCGCTGACCCGCCGCTCGCGCGTGCGCGCGCCCGCGGTCTTGGCGGCCCGCTCGGCCGAGCGCACGGACATGCCGTCGCGCACGATCCGCCGGGCGAGCCGGCGCCGCTCGCCGTGGTCCGGGATCGAGAGGATCGCACGTGCGTGGCCCTCGGAGAGACGGCCGTCGGCGAGGAGCTCGAGCACGTCGTCCGGAAGCTCGAGCAGCCGGATCCGGTTCGACACGGTCGGCTTCGACTTCCCGACCCGCTCCGCCACCTCGCCGAGCCCGAGCCCGAACTCGTCGATCAGCACTGCGTACGCACGGCCTTCCTCGATCGGCGACAGGTCCTCGCGTGCGACGTTCTCGACGAGCCCGAGAAGCAGCGAGTCGCGGTCGTCGGCCTCGCGCACGACGGCGGGCACGGTGTGCAGGCCGGCCTCGCGCGCGGCGCGCCAGCGGCGCTCGCCGGCGATCAGCTCGTAGCCGCCCTGCGTCCGCGGCCGCACGACGACCGGCTGGATCAGCCCCTGCGTCCGCAGCGACTCGGCGAGCCCGCTGACGGCCTCCTCGTCAAAGCGCTTCCGCGGCTGGCGCTCGTTCGCGTGGATCTCCTCGAGGGGCAGCTGGGCGAGCGACGGCTCGGCGGCGCCGATCAGCACCTCGAAGCCGCGGCCCAGCCCGCGCCGTGGTGAGCTACTTGCGCTCGACAAGCTCCATCGCCACCTTCCAGTAAGCCTCGGCGCCGCGGGAGCGCCGGTCGTAGTGGGTCACGGGCAGCCCGTGGCTCGGCGCCTCGGCGACGCGCACCGACCGCGGCACGACCGCGGCGAAGACGAGGTCGCCGAAGTGCTTCCGCACCTCGGCCTCGACGTCGGCGGAGAGCTTCGTGCGCCCGTCGGTCATCGTCAGCAGCACGCCGGCGATCTCGAGCCGCGGATTGAGCCGTGCCTTGATCAGGTTGATCGACTGCACGAGCTGTGCGAGGCCCTCGAGCGCGTAGTACTCGGTCTGCACCGGGACGACCACGCGGTCCGACGCTGCGAGCGCGTTCACGGTGAGCGGGCCGAGCGACGGCGGGCAGTCGAGCAGGACGAAGTCGAAGCCCTCGACGTCCGCGAGCGCCTGCGCGAGATAGCGGTCGCCGTCCTCGCGCTGCGAGAGCTCGACCGCGGCGCCTGCGAGCTCGGGCTTCGAGGGGATGAGGTACAGGTTGTCGAAGCGGGTCGCCTTCGCGAGCTCGGCGAGCGGCGCGCCGTCGAGCAGGTCGTAGCTCGACGTGCCGTTCGCGCGCATGCCGAGCCCGGAGGTCGCGTTCGCCTGCGGATCGAGGTCGACGACGAGCGCCCGCTCGCCCGCCTCCGCGAGGCAGGCGGCGAGGTTGATCGCGGACGTCGTCTTGCCGACGCCGCCCTTCTGGTTCGCAAAGGAGTAGACCCGCGCCACGCCCGCCCCAATCTAACCGTCGAGCCGGACGCAAATCCCGCATGGACAAGCGGTTTTCACCGCACTTTGCGGCTGTGGACAGTCCGTCACGCTTACGGCACGTCGTTTGGCGTCGGGGGTGGCCGTTCAGGCCAGTGGGCGCTTCTTGGCGACGCCCACGCGGCGCGGGAAGCCCGCGGGGGTCGGGCCCGTCTTGCGGATCACCAGGAAGCCCTCCGGCGCATCTTCCAGCTCGCCGGCGATCCGCTCCGCAACACGCGCGACACGCTCCGGCTCGACCGACGGGCCGACCCACAGGACGACCGCGCCGCCTTCCCGCACGAGCGGCAGGCACCACTCGGCAGCCGTGGGCGGATGCGCGAGCGCCTTCGCCACCGCAACGCCGGCCCAGTCCGTTCCCTGCTCCTCGGCGCGTCCCCAGACGACGCGCACGTTCGCGGGCGCGACCGACTCGAGAAACGCGCACTTCCGCCGCTCCGCCTCCACCAGCACGACCTCTCGCTCCGGCAGCGCGTACGCGAGCGGGATGCCGGGCGCGCCGCCGCCGCTGCCGACGTCGGCGATCGTTCCGCCGAAGCGCGAGACGAGCTCGACCCCGCGCAACGAGTCGTCGAGCAGCACGCGGCGGGCCTCGGCGCGGTCGCGAATCGCCGTCAGGCCGGGCGTCGCGAGAACGGCGTCGAGCCAGGCGTCGAGCTCAGGCGGGGAGGACGACGACGTACCGATTCGGCTCCGTCCCCTCGCTCGCCGTCTGCACGCCGTCGGTCTCCTTCAGGCGCTCGTGCACGACCTTGCGCTCGACCGCGGTCATCGGATCGAGCACGACGCGCTCGCCGCGTGCTGCGCGCTCCGCTGCGCGCACCGCGATCCCTTCGAGCGTGGCGCGCCGCCGGTCGCGATAACCCGCCGCGTCGATCGTCACCGACTTGCCGCCGCCGCGCCTGAACGTCGCAGCGTTCGCGACGTACTGCAGCGCGTCGATCGTCTGGCCGTGCTTGCCGATCAGCAGGCCGACGTCGCCGCCGACACACGTGACGAAGATCTCCTCGTCCTCCTCGCTCACCTCGACGCGCGCGGCGATCCCGAGGGACGCGACCACACGCTCGACGAGCGCGCGCACATGCGCCGCCTGCTCCGAGTCGTCACCCCGGTCGACGCCTTCCGGCGCCGGCACGGACGCGATCACGCGCGCCGGCGTGTAGCCGACGCCGAGCAGGCCGCGCTCGCCTTCGCTCACCACCTGGAAGTGGACGCTCGCCTTGTCGAGGCCCGGCGCAGCAAGCTCGAGGTCGCGTAGCGCCTTCCACTTGGCCTCGCCGACGGTCTCCCCGGTCGCTTCCACGGAGACCTCGTCGCTCACCTGCGCGCGCCGCCCTTCTTCTTCTTGACCCGCCGGGTCTGGCCCGGCGGTGGCGGCTTGGGCTGGTTCGAGGCCGCTCCGTTCGACGAGTCGGGCGGCGGGTCCGCGGGCGGCGTGCGCGAGCTCCGCTTCGGTCCTGCCGCGGGCACCGCGCCCGGCTTCGGCATGAGCCGCCGCGTGATCAGGCCCTGCCCGACCGTCCAGAGGTTCGTCGTCATCCAGTAGATCGTCAGGCCGGTCGGGAAGCGCGACACGACGGTGATGAAGATGAGCGGCAGGAACATCATCATCCGGCGCTGCGTCTTGTCCATCTGCTGGCCCATGAAGTACGTCGACGCGATCTGCGAGCCCGCGTAGATCGCGAGCAGCAGGTAGCCCGACCAGTGGTCGGTCGCCTGCTTGTCGAGGTGGACGACGCCGAGCCAGGTTCCGGTGATCTCCGGGTGGGCACCGCGCGCAAAGTGCTTGAGCGTGAAGTAGAGCGCGATGAAGACCGGGAACTGCGCGAGCATCGGCAGGCACGACGCAGCCGGGTTGATGTTGTTCTCCTTGTAGAACTTCTGCAGCTCCTCCGACTGCCGCTGCCGGTCGCCCTTGTACTTCTGCTGGATCGCCTTCATCTCCGGTGCATGCGCCTGCAGCGCCTGCATCGAGTGGATCTGGCGGACCGCGAGCGGCACGAGCACGACGCGCACCGTGATCGTCACGGCGATGATCGACCACGCCCACGGCAGCCCGACCGTCGAGTGGAAGAAGTCGAGAATCGCCTTCATGACGTTCTCGAGCGGCTGCAGCACGTGGGTGAGGCCCATCACGATCACGGGTAGTCGATCCCTCCGTGTGACCAGGGGTGGCAGCGCAGCAGCCGCCAGGCGCCGAGCGGGATGCCCTTGAGCACGCCGTGCTTGCGGATCGCGAGCACCGCGTACTCCGAGCAGGTCGGGTGGAACTTGCAGGTGTTCGCCGGCAGGAGCCGCGAGATCGTCAGCTGGTAGAGCCGGATCGGCGCGATCGCGATCGTGCGCATCACGCCGCCGCCTTCCCGAGCACCTCGTCGACGCGCTGCTCGAGCCACTCGTGGCCGTTCGCCTCGGCGGCCTCCGGCAGGCCCTGTCGAACGACGAGCACGTAGTCGTTCGTCGGCGGGACGCGCTCCAGCCGGCCGCGCACGATCTCGCGGAGCTGCCGTTTGATCTTGTTGCGGACGACCGCGTTCCCGACGGCGCGCGGAACGGCGAAGCCGAGCCGGGGCTCCCCGATCGTCTCCTCGCGCGCGTAGAACCACAACGTCAGGAAGCGCGTGGACACGGAGCGGCCGTGGCGATACACGGCGTCGAAGTCGCGGGAGCGGGAGAGGCGGTTCCGCCGCTGCACGAAAGCTACGCCGACAGGCGCGCGCGCCCCTTGGCCCGGCGGCGCTTGAGGATCAGGCGGCCGGCACGCGTCGACATGCGCGCCCGGAAACCGTGCTTGCGCTTGCGCCTGCGTACGTTCGGCTGATAGGTCCGTTTCATTGCGTCCTCGCAGAGAGAAGAGCCGGACAAATCCGGCCCGCGGGCGAGTATAGCCGGACCTCTTCGCAGGTCGTTTGTCCACAGCCTGTGCCTGGTGGAAAAGCCGTGGAAAGGGCCACTGCGGCCGACGCTTCACACACACTTTCCACAGCTGTGGAGACCGTGTGGGCTGCCGAGAAAATCCCTGCAAATCGCACGAATCGTCCGCTGCGGACGAGGCGAGAAATCCTCATTGAGACGGCTTCCACACGCTGCTATGCTCGCCAACCCGCGAGTCGAGTGAAGGAGCGTTTGAACGAGCGTGGAAGGGCGAGTCGAACTGACGGCAGAAGACCTCTGGGACGACGTCTCGGCCCGACTTCGAGAAGCCCTCAACGACACGACCTTCACGACGTGGTTCGGCGAGGTTGACGGTGTGCACCTCGAGGACGACGCGTTCGTGCTCGCGGTCCCGAACGACTTCACGCGCGAGTGGATCGAGGGGCATTTCCTCGACCTGATCCGCGCCACCGTGCGCGACGCCGGCGGCGGCGAAGAGCGGCGGATCGGCTTCCGGGTGATCGAGACGGCGCCCCAGTCCGCCCCCGCAGCGGCCGCGCAGCCGACGGCGATCCGCCCGCTGCCGCTCGAAGTGATGGCCACGCGGACGGAGATCGCCGGCATCAACCCCAAGTACACGTTCGACTCGTTCGTGATCGGCTCGTCGAACCGCTTCGCGCACGCGGCCGCGCTGGCCGTCGCCGAGGCGCCCGCGCAGGCCTACAACCCGCTCTTCATCTACGGCCACACCGGCCTCGGGAAGACGCACCTGCTGCACGCCGTCGCGAACTTCGTCACCGACCACGGCGGCGGCCTCACCTGCCGCTACGTCACGTCGGAGACGTTCATGAACGACTTCATCAACAGCCTCCGCGACAAGCGCATCGAAGGGTTCAAGCAGCGCTACCGCACCTACGACGTGCTCCTGATCGACGACGTGCAGTTCTTCGAGCACAAGGAGCGCATCCAGGAGGAGTTCTTCCACACCTTCAACTCGCTCTACGAGGCCGGCCGGCAGATCATCATGTCGTCCGACCGCCCGCCGCGCGACATCTCCACGCTCGAGGAGCGGCTGCGCTCGCGGTTCGAGTGGGGCCTGATCACCGACATCCAGCCGCCCGACCTCGAGACGCGCATCGCGATCCTCCGCCGCAAGGTGATGGCGGACAAGATCGAGACGCGCGATCCGGAGCTGCTCACCTTCATCGCGTCACGCGTGTCCACGAACATCCGCGAGCTCGAAGGCGCGCTCACCCGCGTCGTGGCGTTCGCCTCGCTCACCGGCCGCGCGCTGTCGGTCGACCTCGCTCAGGACGTGCTCAAGGACGTCTTCCCCCAGGGCGAGTCGGCGCAGATCTCGATCGACAAGATCCAGGAGCTCGTCTGCGAGCGCTTCGGCGTCACGCGCGACGAGCTGACAGGCGACCGCCGCTCCCAGAACATCGTCTATCCGCGGCAGGTTGCGATGTACCTCGCGCGCGAGCTCACCGACTCGTCACTGCCGAAGATCGGCAAGGAGTTCGGCGGCCGCGATCACACGACGGTGATCCACGCGACGTCGAAGATCGCACGTCTGATTCGCGAGGATAGGTCTGTGTACAACCTGGTTCAGGAACTCACAGCTCGCGTCCGCCAGGCGCGCTGATCGCAGGAGGCTGTGTACGACCGCGACTTCTCCCCCGTCCGCACCCACAAGGAGAATGGCTCCAGCACACGGGCGGCGAGGGGTTTCCCCGGACCCACAGGCCTTACGACTACAACGAGGTTTTCAATAGATGATTGACTCAGAAATAATGGTGGGCACCGGGTTGAGGATTACGGTCGGAAAGGACGAGCTCGCGGCCAAGCTCGGAGTCGTTGCGCGAGGTGTCTCGACGCGCACGACCGTGCTCGTCCTCGGCGGTATCCAGCTGCGCGCCGAGGCGGGCCAGCTCCACCTCGCGGCGACCGACATGGAGATCTCGCTGCGCGCGGCGGTCGAAGCGCAGGTTGCGGACGAAGGGGTCGTGGTCGTGCCCGGCAGGCTCCTGCTCGACATCGCGCGCTCGCTGCCGGACGGCGAGATCACGATCGAGCACCGGCCCGAGGAGGCCGTGGTCGTCGTCTCCGCCGGCGGCGCCACCTACCGCCTGCACACGTACTCGTCCGAGGACTTCCCGCGCCTCCCCGACATCGAAGCGACTGCGCTGAACGCGGTGGATCGCGATGCGCTCGTCGAGACGATCGGCCGCGTCGGGCGCAGCGCCTCGCGCGACGAGAGCCGCCCCGTGCTCACCGGCATCCTCGTCCGCTTCGAGACCGGGAAGATGGTGATGGCCGCGACCGACGGCTACCGGCTCGCGGTGAAGGAGACCCCGGTCGAAGGGACGCTGCCGGAGCTCGAGGCGATCATCCCGGCGCGCGCTCTGCAGGAGCTCGCCCGCATCGCCGCCGGCGCGGACGAGGTGCAGCTCGGCCTGCAGGAGAACCACGTCGTCTTCGGCGCTGACGGCGCCTGGCTTACGACGCGCCGCATCGACGGCCAGTTCCCGAACTACCGCCAGCTGCTGCCGGAGCAGTTCGAGCACGAGCTGAACCTGCCGCGCGAGGAGGTGCTCGAGGTCGTTCGCCGCGTGTCGCTCATGGCCCAGCGCAACTCTCCGCTGCGCATGCGCTTCGCCGACGGCGAGGTCACCGTCTCTGCGATCACGCAGGACGTCGGCGAGGCACGCGAGTCGCTGCCGGCGCCGTACGCGGCCGACCCGCTCGAGATCGGATTCAACGCGGAGTTCCTGCGCGACGGCCTGGAGTCGGTCGACTCGGACTCGATCAAGTTCAAGCTGATCAGCCCGCTACGGCCCGCCGTGCTCGAGGGCGACGCGGACGACTACGTGTACCTGATCATGCCGATCCGTCTCGCCGGCTGATCTGCGATCGCGTAACGCTCCGTCAGTACCGGTCGTATCCGTCGCTCGACCTCGACCTCGCTGAAGGCGTCGTGCTCGTCGTGGGCCGGAACGGCGCCGGCAAGACCAATCTGCTCGAGTCGTTGCACGTCGCCACCCAGGGCTTCTCGCCGCGGACGCGTCACGACGCGCAGCTGATCCGCTTCGGCGAGCAGGCGGCGCGGATCGAGCTCGTCGGTCGCCGGGCCGGCACGCGGATCGACGTGTCGCTGACGCTCCGCGAGGGACAGGCGAAGGAGGCGAGGCTCAACGGCACGCGACTGCCGTCGGCCGAGTCGCTGCGGCGCGAGCTGTCGACGCTCGTGTTCACACCCGACCGGCTCGCGGTCGTGAAAGGTGGTCCCGCCGCGCGGCGCGCGTACTTCGACCGCGCGCTCGGCCGCCTGCTCCCGGCGCGTGCCGCGTTACCGCAGGACTACCTCGCAACACTCGCGCAACGGAACGCTGCGCTTCGCCGCGTGCAGCTCGGCCTCTCGGACCGGGCGGCGCTCGAGCCGTGGACCGCCCAGCTCGCCGAGCTCGCCTCGCAGCTCGTCGACTCCCGGAGGGAGGCGCTCGCGCAGCTCGCGCCCTCTTTCGCCGAGCGAGCGGACGAGCTCGGGCTCCCGGCCGCGCGACTCGACTACGCCGCCGAAGCGCCGACCGTCGAGCAGCTCGACGCACGCCTCGCCCGCGATGTCGAGCGCGGGTCCACCGGTCTCGGGCCCCACCTCGACGACGTCCTGATCGCGAGCGCCGACCGCGACCTCCGCCAGTACGGCTCGCAGGGCGAGCAGCGCCTCGCCGTCCTCTCGCTGCTGCTCGCGGAAGCGGAGCTGCTCGAGACCCCGCCGCTGCTGCTCCTCGACGACGTGCTCTCGGAGCTCGATCCCGGCCGCCGGCGGGTGCTCGCAGAGCGCATCGCGGGCATGGGACAGACGATGATCACGGCAACGCACGTGTCCGCCCTGCCGGTCGAGCCGGCGCAAGTCGTGGAGGTGGAACCTGGATCGGCTCGGTAGCGAGATTCGCGGCGAGCTCGCACGCTTCGGCCCGCAGGCCGGGATGCCCGAGCTGCTCGAGCGCTGGCCGGCGGCGGTCGGGCCCGCGATCGCGCAGAACGCGTGGCCCGCGCGCATCGCGAAGGACGGGACCGTGCACGTTCACACGGCCGATTCGGTGTGGGCGTTCGAGCTCGCCCAGCGCGCCGGCGAGATCGCGGGCCGGCTCGGCGTCGACAAGCTCCGCTTCGCCCCGGGACCGCTCCCGGAAGCCGCCGAGGAGCGCGCTCGACCCCCGCTCGAGCCCACCGTGGCCGACGACGCGCGTGCACGCGAGCTGGCGGCGGGAATCGACGACGAAACCCTGCGCGAAACTGTGCAAAAAGCGGTCAGATTGAGCCTCGCCAGGGAGCGTCGCGACCGCCCGATCTGATACACTTTACGTGCCTCGCAAAACCCTCGTTTTGCAGGCATTTCTTGATTATGGCGAAGACTCAGGCGAAGGCCGGATACTCGGCCAAGGACATCACCGTGCTCGAGGGCCTCGAGCCGGTCCGGCTCCGCCCCGGCATGTACATCGGCTCGACCGGCCCGCGCGGGCTGCACCACCTCGTCGAGGAGATCGTCGCGAACTCCGTCGACGAGGCGCTCGCGGGCTACAACGAGTCGATCGAGGTCACGATCCACCCCGACAACTCGGTCACGGTTCGCGACCGTGGGCGCGGCATCCCGGTGGACAACATGGACGACACCGGCCTGCCGGCGCTCGAGGTGATCATGACCAAGCTGCACGCCGGCGGGAAGTTCGGCGGCGGCGGCTACAAGGTCTCGGGCGGCCTGCACGGCGTCGGCGCATCCGTTGTGAACGCGCTCTCCGAATGGCTCGTCGTCGAGGTCGAGCGCGACGACAAGGTCCACCGGCAGGAGTTCGAGCGCGGTGTGCCACGCGGCCCGATCCAGGTCGTCGGCGAGTCCAGGGAGACGGGCACGACGACGACGTTCCTCGCCGACGCGGAGATCTTCGAGGAGACGCACTACGACGCGACCACGCTGCTCTCGCGGTTCCGCGAGGTGGCGTTCCTGACGCGCGGCCTGCGCATCTCCTTCGTCGACGAGCGCGCCGAGGGCGGCAAGCCCGTCGAGTTCCACTACGAGGGCGGCATCCGGGACTACGTCGCGTACATCAACGAGTCGAAGGACATCGTGCACCGCCACGTCGTCTACTTCTCGTCGGGGACCGAGCAGGGCGAGGTCGAGGTCGCGATGCAGTGGAACAACTCCTACCAGGAGTCGGTCTTCTCGTTCGCCAACAACATCAACACGCACGAGGGCGGCTCGCACATGTCGGGCTTCCGCTCCGCGCTCACCTCGACGATCAACAAGTACGCGCGCGACAAGGGCCTGCTGAAGGAGAAGGACGACAACCTCGAGGGCGAGGACGTCCGCGAAGGCCTCGCTGCCGTCATCTCGGTGAAGCTCCAGGACCCGCAGTTCGAGGGCCAGACGAAGACGAAGCTCGGCAACCCCTGGGTATCCGGCCTCGTCTCGACCGCGGTCAACCAGAAGCTCGCCGAGTTCTTCGAGGAGAACCCGACCGACGCGCGCCAGATCATCAACAAGGCGATTGCCGCGTCACGCGCACGCCAGGCTGCGCGCAAGGCGCGCGAGCTCACGCGGCGCAAGTCGGCGCTCGAGTCGATGTCGCTGCCGGGCAAGCTCGCCGACTGCTCGATCAAGGATCCCGAGTCGGCCGAGCTCTTCATCGTCGAGGGCGACAGCGCCGGCGGCTCGGCGAAGATGGGCCGCGACCGCACCTACCAGGCGATCCTGCCGCTGCGCGGGAAGATCATCAACAGCGAGAAGAACCGCATCAACAAGGTTCTCTCAAACAACGAGATCCAGGCGATGATCACCGCGATCGGCACGAGCATCGGCGACGAGTTCGATCTCGAGAAGCTCCGCTATCACCGCGTGATCGTGATGACGGACGCCGACGTGGACGGGTCCCACATCCGCACGCTGATCCTCACGTTCCTGTACCGGCAGATGCCGGAGCTGATCAACGGCGGCTACGTGTACATCGCGGTGCCGCCGCTCTACAAGGTGAAGCTCGGGAGCCAGGAGTTCTACTTCGAGAAGGACGCGCAGCTCGAGGAGCTGCTCGCGCGCGAGCGTGTCCCGGGAGTCGCCGCGCTCGATCGCAACGGCGCGACGGTGAAGCTGACGGAGGCGAAGTGGAACCGCTTCGTCAAGGACCTCCACCAGTACGAGGGCTACCACGCCCGTCTGCGTTCCGACTTCGGCGCCGCGGCGACGGAGCTGATGATCCTCCATCGCCTCGTCGAGCACGACATCGACAGCGCGAAGGATCTCGGCAAGGCGATCGACGCGATCGGCGAGAACGGCTACGCGCTCTCGCTCCTCGACGGTGGCGAAGACGAGTTCAGGATTCGCGTCGTCGAGACGGAGACGTCCGCCGCGCGCAACATCGCCGTTCCGGTCGAGCTGCTCGCGTCGCCCATCTACACGGGCCTGCGCAACGCGTACGCGAAGCTCGTCGACCAGCTCGGCGCGCCGCCGTTCACCGTGACGGTCGGCAAGGAGCAGGAGATCGTCGAGTCGTTCGAGGACCTGCACGCGCGCGTCCTCGAGGCGGCGAAGCAGGGCATGCAGGTCTCGCGCTTCAAGGGCCTCGGCGAGATGAACGCCGAGCAGCTCTGGGAGACGACGATGGATCCTGCGAAGCGGCTGCTGATCAAGGTCGAGGTGGAGGACGCCGCCGCCGCCGACCAGGTGTTCTCGATGCTGATGGGCGACGCGGTCGAGCCGCGCCGCATCTTCATCGAGGAGAACGCCACGAACGTCAAGTTCCTGGACGTTTGACGTGAGCGAGCTGGAGACAGGAGCACTCGGCCCCGGCCGGATCGAGTCGCGCGAGCTCGAGCAGGAGATGCGCTCGAGCTTCCTCGACTACGCGATGTCGGTCATCGTCTCGCGCGCGCTGCCCGACGTGCGCGACGGGCTCAAGCCCGTGCATCGCCGCGTCCTCTACTCGATGTGGACGAACGGCAACCGGCCCGGCCGGCCGTACGTGAAGAGCGCGAACATCGTCGGCTATGTGATGGGGAACTTCCATCCTCACGGCGACTCCGCGATCTACGACACGCTCGTCCGCATGGCGCAGCCGTTCTCGCTGCGCTATCCGCTGGTCGACGGGCAGGGGAACTTCGGCTCGATCGACGACGACCCGCCGGCGGCGATGCGCTACACCGAGGCGCGCCTCGCGCGCATCGCCGAGCGCATGCTCGAAGAGCTCGACTCCGACACGGTCGACTTCGAGCCGAACTACGACGAGTCGAAGCAGATCGCGAAGGTCCTGCCGGCGCGCTTCCCGAACCTGCTGGTCAACGGCAGTGCCGGCATCGCCGTCGGCATGGCGACGAACATCCCGCCGCACAACCTGAGCGAGGTCATCGACGCAGTCGTCGCGCTGATCGAGAAGCCCGACGCGAACGTCGAGGACCTGATGAAGCACGTGAAGGGGCCCGACTTCCCGACCGGCGCGATCATCGTCGGCCGCTCGGGCATCCGGGACGCGTACCGCTCGGGCCGCGGCCGCGTGGTCATGCGTGCGCGCGCTCACATCGAGGAGCTCCGCGGCGGCAAGAGCGCGATCATCGTCACCGAGCTTCCGTACGGCGTGAAGAAGGGCGGCGACTCGGGCGTCATCTCGAAGATCGCCGAGCTCGTCAACGAGAAGGTGCTCACCGAGATCTCCGACCTGCAGGATCACTCGGACCGCACCGGCATGCGCATCCAGATCGAGCTGAAGCGCGATGCGGTTCCGCAGGTCGCGCTCAACAAGCTGTTCAAGCACACGCCGCTGCAGACGACGTTCGGTGTGAACACCGTCGCGCTCGTCAACGGCGTGCCGAAGACGCTGTCGCTGCTCGAGCTGCTCACGCACTACCTCGACTTCCAGCGCGAGATCGTCACGCGCCGCAGCAAGCACGAGCTGCGCCGTCTCGAGCGCGAGATCCACATCCTCGAGGGCTACCTGATCGCGCTCGACAATCTCGACGCGGTCATTGCCCTGATCCGCAGCTCGGCCGACACGGAGTCCGCGCGCAACGGCCTGATGCAGCAGTTCGATCTGAGCGAACGCCAGGCGACGGCGATCCTCGAGCTGCGCCTGCGCGCCCTCACTGCGCTCGAGCGCACGCGCGTCGAGCAGGACTACCGCGACAAGAAGGAGCGCATCGAGGAGCTCCGCGACCTGCTCGGTTCCGAGGAGAAGATCGACGCGCTGATCAAGGAGGAGCTGCTCGAGCTGAAGGGCATCTACGGCCGCGGCGACGACCGCCGCACCGAGATCGTCGCCGCCGAGGAGGAGCTCGAGCTCGAAGACCTGATCGCGGAAGAGGACATGGTGATCGCGATCACCCGCTCCGGCTACATCAAGCGCCTCCCGGTCACCGCGTATCGCGAGCAGCGGCGCGGCGGCATCGGCGTGATGGGGATGGACCTGAAGGACGAGGACTACATCGAGCATCTGTTCGTCGCCTCGACGCACGACTACATCCTGTTCTTCACGAGCGTCGGGAAGGTCTACCGGCTCAAGGTGCACGAGCTGCCGCTCGGCTCGCGCCAGTCGAAGGGCCGCGCGATCGTCAACCTGCTGCCGTTCCGCCAGGGCGAAGCGGTGCGCGCGGTCATCCAGACGCGCAACTTCGAGGAGGCGAAGTACCTGCTGTTCGCCACGAAGAACGGCGTGGTCAAGAAGACCGAGCTGCAGGCCTACAACACGAACCTGCGCGCCGACGGGATCATCGCGATCAAGATGCGCGAGGGCGACGAGCTCGTCGGCGTCCGTCACTCGAGCGGCAAGGACGACGTGCTGATCGTGTCCAAGCTCGGGCAGGCGATCCGCTTCGCCGAAACCGACGTGCGCGCAATGGGGCGGGACGCGTCCGGCGTGCAGGGCATGAAGCTCCGCGGCGACGACGAGGTGATCTCCGTCGCGATCGCCTCCGACGACGCAGACCTGCTCGTCGTCACCGAGAACGGCTACGGCAAGCGCACGCGCGTCTCCGAGTACCCGAAGAAGGGTCGCGGCGGCATGGGCGTGAAGACGGTGCAGCTGACCGCGGCGCGCGGGCACCTCGCCGGCGCGCGCGTCGTCCGCGACGGCTACCAGGTGATGCTGATCTCCACCGGCGGCACGGTCATCCGCATGCCGGTCGAGGAGGTCAAGCGCCTCGGCCGCTCGACGCAGGGCGTGATCGTCATGCGCCTGCGCGAGGGGGAGCAGGTGTCGTCGCTCGCGCCGGTCGTCGAGTCGGGCGACGAGGAGGACGCGACTCCCTCCGACGGGTGACGTCCGCGTCGCCCTTCTGTGTAGTTTGAGGCGCTTTCCCTTCCTTTTTGCAAGGGATAGTGGTAGAAGTGTCAAGCGAGGGGTCGGGAGACGTCGAACGCAAAGGAAACCCTCGGATGGCGTATTCGAAGAACGTTGACCTGCTCGAGCCGATCGACATGGCAGAGCACCTCGACAAGATCGAGCTCTACCTCGGGCAAGTCTGTGCGATCGCCGGCATCTCGAAGATGCAGCTCGACTACTGGACGAACAAGGCCCAGATCCCGACCAAGGGCAAGAAGCAGCGGATCTACGACATGAATGCGGTCGAGACCGTGATGCTGATCAAGCAGGCGAAGGACAAGGGCCTGAACCTCGGCGCCGCGATCGACGCCGCCCGCCGCTTCCGCGACCAGCCGGCCGACTAGCCCGCGTCGCGGTCGCCGAACGCGGCGAACGCCTTCAGCATCTCGATCGGGACCGGGAACGCGATCGTCGTCGACTGCGACGAGCCGAGCTCGAGCAGCGTCTGCAGGTAGCGCAGCTGCAGCGCGATCGGATGCTCCTCGATCACGTTCGCGGCGTCCTTCAGCCGCTCCGACGCCTGGAACTCGCCCTCGGCGTTGATCACCTTCGCGCGCCGCTCGCGCTCGGCCTCGGCCTGTCGGGCCATCGCGCGCTGCATCCCCTGCGGGATCTCGACGTCCTTCACCTCGACGATCGAGACCTTGATCCCCCACGGCCCGGTCGCCTGGTCGATGATCTCCTGCAGGATCGCGTTGATCTTCTCGCGCTCCGACAGCAGCTCGTCGAGCTGGTGCTGGCCGAGCACCGAGCGGAGCGTCGTCTGCGCGATCTGCGAGGTGGCGACCATGAAGTTCTCGACCTGGACGATCGCGTCCTGCGGCGCGACGATCCGGAAGTACGCGACCGCGTTCACGCGCACCGGGACGTTGTCCTTCGTGATCACTTCCTGCGGCGGGATGTTCAGCGTGATCGTTCGCAGGTCGACGCGCACCATGCGGTCGACGATCGGGATCAGCCAGATCAGGCCCGGGCCCTTCGGCTGCGGGAACAGCCGGCCGAGCCGGAAGACGATCCCGCGCTCGTACTCGCGCAGCACCTTGATCGCGCTGATCGCGTAGAGCGCGAGGAAGAACACGATCACGACGAGGACGACGACGATTGCGGTCATGTGGCGATCCTATGCACGCGGAGGGTCAAGCCGTCCAGCTCGTCGACCGCGACCCGGTCGCCGGGCTCGAGCTTCTCGGCCGAACGTGCCCGCCAGAGCTCGCCGCGGACGAACACCTGGCCGCTGGGCTGGACGACGCCCTGCATGCCGACGATCTCCTCCGGGCCGACGCGCACGGGCTGCCGCCGCGCGGCGATCGACTTCGAGAGCCCGAACGCCCAGGCGCCGCCCAGGCAGGCGGTCACCGCGACGATCAGCGCCGTATCGGTGTGGTACGGCGACGGGGCGTTGTGAAAGAGCGTCGCTAAGCCGAACGCCATCGCGACGAGCCCGGCGAGCGTCAGCGCGCCGTGGGTGGTCACGTGCGCGTCGATGATCAGCAGCGCCGCGCCGAGCAGCACGAGCATCAGGCCGGCCCACGAGAGCGGCAGGATCGAGAGCCCGAACAGCGCGCAGACCATGCAGATCGCGCCGAACGCTCCCGGGATGACGATGCCCGGGTGGAAGAGCTCGAAGGCGAGCCCGACGATTCCGGCGAGGAAGAGCAGCGAGACGATGTTCGGGTCGATCAGCGTCGAGAGGAAGCGCGTCACGAAGCCCGGCTTCACGTTCACGATCTGGGCATTCTTCGTGCGGAGCGTGAAGTGCCGCGTGCCCGCGCTGACGTGGCGTCCGTCGATCTTGTTCAGCAGCGCGGGGAGCGTGGGCGCGAGCACGTCGACGACGTTTCGCTGCAGCGCTTCCTGGTCGGTGAGGTTCGAGGCGACGCGCACCGCGTTGTTCGCCCACGTTGCGTTGCGGTGATGCGACGCCGCGAGCCCGCGCAGCGATGCCGCTGCGTCGTTGATCTCCTTGCGCCTCAGGTCGCTGCCGATGTTCTGGCCGCTCGAGTCGATGGGAGTCGATGACCCGATGTTCGTGTTCGGCGCCATCGCGAGCACGTCTGCGGCCTGCGAGATCCAGACACCCGCCGACGCCGCGCGCGCCCCCTCCGGCGAGACGTACACAATTACGGGAATCGTGAGCGAGAGCTCCTTCTGCACGATCTTCCGCATCGAGTCCTCGAGCCCGCCCGGCGTGTCGAGCACGATCACGGCTGCCGAGTAGCCGTGCGACTCGGCGTGGCCGAGCTCGCTGTTCAGCCAGCTCTGCGTGACGGGATCGACGTCGCTCGTGAAGTGGATCGCGAGCACCTTCGGCGCAGCCTGCGCGGCGGCGGGCGCCGCGAGGGCGAGGAAACACACCGCGAGGAGCAGGCGTTTCACGATGGCGCCATTGTGCTCTCTGCGAGCCACCTGTCGTAGCCCCGCTCGAGCCGCTCGAGAATGTCGACGAGGAGCTCGAGCCGGTCACGGTCGACGAAACCCGCGCCGGGGAAGTCCGCGCCGCCGACGTTCACCCCGATCCCGAGCACGACGCGTTCGCTCGCCTCGGCGAGGATCCCTGCCGCCTTGCGGCCGTCGACGAGCACGTCGTTCGGGTGCTTGATCGTCGCGCCCGGGCCGGCAGCGCCGGCCACCGCGTGGGCGCCGACGAGGGTCAGCTCCGGCCAGGCGGAGAGCGGTGGTGGCGGGTAGAGCGCGACGGAGAACATCAGCGCCGAGTCGGTCCAGATCCGGCCGAGCCGGCCCCGGCCCTCCGTCTGCCGTTCCGCAAGCGCGACGGCACCGTGCCCGGCGTCCTTCGGCAGCATGCGCTGGGTCGTCGGCGCCTCCTCGGCCCAGTGGTACTCGCGGCCATAGGCGCCCCGCAACGCGGGAGCCACAACCTCGGGGCGGAGGAGCACGGGCACTAGAGTAGGCGCGTGCAACCTTCGCCGCGGCGCGCCCGTCGAATTGTCCGAGACCTGCGGCCCGACGGGCCGCTCGTCTACGAACGGCTCTCCGATCCCATTCTCGTGCGACGTGCCAAAGACGGTGACAAGCTCGCGCTCGCCGCGCTCTGCGAGCGGCACGCCCCGCGTGTCGAGCGGATCGCGCTGCACATGCTCCGCGACCCCGAGGATGCGCGCGATGCCGCCCAGGAGGCGCTCGTGAAGCTGGTGCAGCGGATCGGCCAGTTCCGCGGGCAGTCGCAGTTCTCGACCTGGCTTCACCGGCTCGTCGTGAACACGTGCAAGGACGTTGCCCAGGCACGCTGGGCGAGGCGGACCGAGCCGCTCGGCGAGGACACACGCATTGCTGCCGACGGCGATCCGGCCCGCAGCCTCGCCGACTCCGAGACGAGGCGCGAGCTGGGGCGCTGTCTGGCCGAGCTGCCCGCCGCGCAGGCGACAGTCGTCGCACTCAAGGACGCCTTCGACGTCTCGTTCGAAGAGATCTCCGAAGCGACGGGAATGCCGATCGGCACGGCGAAGTGCTACGCGCACCGCGGCCGGAACGAGCTGCGAGAGAGACTCTCGGCGTGACGGATGTCGTCATGGACAAGGCCGCGATCGAAGCGGTGCTGCCGCACCGCGACCCGATGCTGCTGATCGACGAGGTGCTCGAGCTCGTCGAGGGCTCGCGCGTTGTCGCGCGCAAGACGGTGACCGAGGACGATTGCGCCGGCCATTTCCCCGGCAACCCGATCATGCCGGGCGTGAAGATGGTCGAGGCGCTCGCCCAGTGCGGCGCGGTCGCGGTGCTGTCGCAGGAAGAGAACCGGGGCAAGCTCGCGCTCTTCGCGGGCATCGACGACGTGCGCTTCAAGCGCGTCGTGCGTCCGGGCGACGTCCTCACGCTCGAGTGCGAGGTCGAGACCGTGCGCGGGCCGGTCGGGCGCGGCAAGGTGCGCGCGACGGTCGACGGCGAGCTCGCGGTCCGCGGGACGCTGATGTTCGCGGTGGGCAGCGAATGATCGGCCGTACTTCGGGGCCGCGCATCTCGATCACGGGTCTCGGCTGCCACGTGCCCGAGCGCGTGCTGACGAACGACGACCTCGCAAAGCTCGTCGACACGAACGACGAGTGGATCGTCGAGCGGACCGGCATCCGCGAGCGGCGGATCGCCGCGGAGGACGAAGCGCTCACGGACATCTGCCTGCCGGCGGCCCGGCGCGCGCTCGCGATGGCCGGGGCGGAGCCGTCGTCGATCGACCTGCTGATCGTCGCGACCGTGACTCCCGACATGGCGTTCCCTTCGTCGAGCGCGCTGCTCGCCGACGCACTCGGGATGCCGGACGCAGCCGCCTACGACCTGTCGGCCGGCTGCACGGGGTTCGTCTACGCGATCGCGCAGGCGCAGGGGATGCTCGCGTCCGGCCTCGCGCACCGCGCGCTCGTCGTGGGTGCCGACGTGCTCTCGAAGATCCTCGACTGGACCGATCGCTCGACGCTCGTGCTCTTCGGCGACGGCGCCGGCGCCGTGGTGATGGAGCGAGTCGACGAGGGCGGCTTCCTCGGCTTCGAGCTCGGCGCGGACGGCGGCGGCGGCGCGAATCTCTGGCTCCCCGGCAGCGGGTCACGGAGGTTCGAGGACCCGGACCGCTTCGTGAAGATGAACGGCCGCGAGGTCTTCAAGTTCGCGACGCGCGTGATGGTGTCGTCCGCCGAGGCGATCCTCGCCGAATGCGAGAGATCCATCGACGACGTGGACGTGTACGTTCCGCATCAGGCGAACGTCCGCATCATCGATCACGCTGCACGGAAGCTCGGCGTCCCCCACGAGAAGACCGTCGTGAACGTGCACAAGTACGGGAACACCTCATCCGGCTCGATTCCGCTTGCCCTGGCGGACGCGGCCGACGACGGCCGGCTCGAGCCTGGCAAGCTAGTGCTCCTCACGGGCATGGGAGCGGGGCTGACGTGGGGCTCGGCCCTGATCGAATGGACTCACAAAACGACTGGAGCAGCGGCATGACCAAGATCGCGTTCATGTTTCCCGGGCAGGGCTCGATGGAGGCAGGCATGGGCCGCGACATCGCGGGCGCGGTACCCGAGGCGATGGCCGTCTTCGACGAGGCGTCCGTTGCGGCGGGCATGGATCTGAAGGAGCTCTGCTTCGAGCGGCCCGTCGAGGATCTCGTCGACACCGAGGTGCAGCAGCCGGCGCTCGTGACGACCAGCCTGGCGATCGACGCAGCCTTGCGCACGCGCGGTATCCGGCCCCATGTCGTCGTCGGCCATTCGGTCGGCGAGTTCAGCGCGCTCGGGGCCGCCGACTCGCTGACGGTTCGCGATGCGGTTGCGCTCGTCCGCCAGCGCGGAATCGCGATGGCGGAAGCCGCGAAGGCGCATCCGGGCTCGATGGCTGCGATCCTCGGTCTCGCCGACGAGGCGGTCGAGGCGCTGTGCAAGAAGATCTCGAACGTCTGGCCGGCGAACTACAACTGCCCCGGCCAGCTGGTCATCTCGGGCGAGACTCCTTCCGTCGACGAGGCGTGCGACGAGGCCGCTCGTGAGGGCGCGCGCCGCGCGATCAAGCTGCGCGTCTCCGGGGCGTTCCACTCGCCGCTCGTGGCGCGCGCGGCGGAAGCGCTCCGTCCGGCGGTCGAGCGCGTGCACATCGGCGAAGGCAGGGCGGCGTTCATGTCGACCGTGAGCGCGAAGATCGAGGACGCGCAGCACTACCGCGAGCTGCTCGTCGAGCAGCTGACGGCGCCCGTGCGCTTCACGCAGGCGGCGCGCGAGCTGATCGCCGGCGGCGTGACGACGTTCGTCGAGGTCGGCCCCGGCAACGTGCTCGGCGGTTTACTGAAGAGGATCGACCGCAACGTGCGCACGTTCTCCGTGAACGACCTGAAGTCGCTCGACGAGGCGACCGACGCGCTTGGCTGATCCCTTCTGCACCCTCGAGGGAAAGCTCGCGCTCGTCACCGGTGCCTCGCGCGGAATCGGCCGCGCGATCGCCGAAGAGCTTGCGCGCGCCGGCGCGGACGTCGTGGTCGGCTACCGCTCCGGCAAGGACGAGGCGGAAGAGCTCGCCGCCGCGATCGGCGGGAGGGCCGTGCAGGCTGACGTGTCGTCGCCCGAGGACGCGAAGCGGCTCGTCGACGAGGCGGGCGACGTCGACGTCCTCGTCAACAACGCCGGCTTGACGCGCGACGGGTTGCTCGCGCGCATGCCCGACGACGACTGGCGCACGGTGATCGACACCAACCTCAGCTCGGTCTTCTACACCTGTCGCGCCGTCACCCGGCCGATGATGAAGAAGCGCGGCGGCTCGATCGTGAACATCAGCTCCGTCGTCGGCGTGCACGGGAACTGGGGACAGACGAACTACGCCGCGTCGAAGGCGGGCATCATCGGCTTCACGAAGTCACTCGCGCGCGAGCTCGGCTCGCGGAACGTGCGCGCGAACGTCGTCGCACCCGGGTACGTCAAGACGGCGCTGACCGAGGTGCTGCCCGAGGAGGCAACCGCGGCGATGATCGAGAACACGCCGCTCGGCCGCGTCGCCGAGCCGGCAGAGATCGCCGGGGCGGTACGCTTCCTCGCTTCCGAGCAGGCGTCGTTCATCACGGGCGAGGTCCTGCTCGTAGATGGCGGATTGGGGATGTGATGAGCCGGCGAGTCGTGATCACGGGCATGGGGATGGTGAGCCCCCTCGGCAACGACGTGGAGACGTCGTGGTCGCGCCTGCTCGCCGGCGATTCGGGCGCCGCGGAGATCACCGCGTTCGACCACACCGACTACAACGTGCACTTCGCCTGCGAGCTGAAGGAGTTCGATCCGACCGTCTGGATCGACCGCAAGTCGGCGCGCCGGATGGATCGCTTCGCGCAGATGATCCTCGCGGCGGCGCGGCAGGCCGAACAGGACTCGGGTGTCGAGGTCGCGACGGCTCCGGACCGCTTCGGCGCGTCGATCGCGACCGGCATCGGCGGTCTGCACAGCTACCAGGAGTGCTACCACGTGCTGCTCACGAAAGGCCCCGATCGCGTAAGCCCGTTCTCGATCCCGTCGATCATCCCGAACATGGGCGCCGGCTGGGTCTCGATCGAGCTCGGCACGAAAGGGCCGCTGATGAGCGAGTGCACCGCGTGCGCTGCGTCGAACATGGCGATCGGCGATGCGATGGACGCGATCCGCATGGGTCGCGCGGACGTCATGTTCGCCGGTGGCACCGAGGCGCCGATCACGGAGGTCGGCATCGCAGGCTTCGATGCGATGCGCGCTCTGTCGCGCCGCAACGACGATCCGCAGCACGCGTCCCGCCCGTTCGACAACGAGCGTGACGGCCTCGTCATGGGCGAGGCGGCCGCGGTGCTCGTGCTCGAGGAGCTCGAGCATGCGCAGACGCGCGGCGCGAAGATCTACGCGGAGCTCGTCGGCTACGGCATGTCGTCGGACGCGGCGCACATGACGGAGCCCGATCCGACGGGTGAGAGCCCGGCGCGCGCGATGACGATGGCGCTCACCGATGCGGGCGTCGACCCGAGCGAGGTCGGTTACGTGAACGCGCACGCGACGTCCACGCCGCTGGGCGACACGGCCGAGACACGTGTGATCAAGAACGCGTTCGGCGCCCACGCGAAGAACGGGCTTGCAGTCTCGTCGACCAAGGGCGCAACCGGCCATTGCTTCGGCGCCGCCGGCGCGGTCGAGGCGGTGTTCACGACGATGGCGATCGTGGACTGCAAGGCGCCGCCGACGATCAACTACGACGATCCGGATCCAAGCTGCGATCTCGACTACGTGCCGAACGAGCCGCGTGATCTCCCGGATCTCGAGGTGGCGATGTCGAACTCGTTCGGGTTCGGCGGTCACAACGCCTCGATCGTCATCCGCCGCTTCGCGTAGCTCCGAGTAGGAAAACGCCCCTGCAGGCGCGAACCAGTCGCGCATGCGCACAAGCGTTGCCGTCCGCGACGACGCCTACCGTCCAGCCATGCGCCTTGTCGACCTCGGTGGCCGCCAAGTCGAGCTGCACATACGGCGCTCGAATCGTGTCAAGGGCCACCGCATCGTCGTGCGCTACGGCCTGCCGCCGGAGCTCGTCGTGCGCCCGCGCGCGTCGAACGAGCAGATCGACGAGGCGATCGACTTCCACCGGGCGTGGCTGGAACGCCAGCTCGCGAAGAAGATCGAGCCGAAGCTCGGTCTCGACCGTCTCCGGCTGACCGAGAAGCAGGGCCGGCTGGAGGCGCGTGCGCGGATCACGCTGCTCGCGCAGTCGGAAGCGGCGGCCTTGGGCGTCACGTTCTCGCGGATCACCTTGCGCGACCAGGTGACGCGCTGGGGCTCGTGCTCGAGCAAGGGCGCGTTGAGCTTCAACTGGCGGCTCGTCCTCGCGCCGCACGACGTTCTCGACTACGTGGTCGTGCACGAGGTGTGCCACCTGGTCGAGCTGAACCACGGCCCGCGCTTCTGGAAGCTGCTCGAGCGCCGCCGCCCGGACTACCGCGCGTCGAAGGCGTGGCTCGACGAGCACGGCTGGGAGATCCTCGCCTACCAGCCGCCGCTCGAAGCGGCTGCCTAGACTCATGCTGTGGATCGCTGGGCGACGTTCGACTGCTACGGGACGCTGATCGACTGGGACGGCGGCGTGCGGGCCGAGCTCGTCCGCGTCTTCGGCGAAGACGACGCCGACGCGCAGCTCGCGCGCTACCACGAGCTCGAGCCGGGACTCCAGGCGGACGGACAGCGCACCTACCGCGACGTGCTCACGGAAGCAATGCGCGCTCTCGGTGCGCCCGAGTCCGAGGCTCACGGCCTCGCCGACTCGTTGCCCGGCTGGCGTGCGTTTCCGGAGGTCCCCACTGCGCTCGAGGGAGCGCGCGGTCGCGGGTGGAAGCTCGCGATCCTCTCGAACACCGACACCGATTTCATCGCCGCCTCGCAGGTGCAGATCGGCGTCCACTTCGACGAGGTCGTCGTCGCCCAGGAGATCGGCTCCTACAAGCCGAACCACCGTCACTGGGAAGAGTTCTTCCACCGCACGCGCGCGCCGCGCGACGGCCACGTCCACGTCGCGGCTTCGTTGTTCCACGACGTCGTACCTGCGAACGAGCTCGGCTTGCGCAGCGTCTGGATCAACCGGCTCGGCGAGACCGCGCTGGAGAACGCGCAGCCGACGCGCGAGCTCACCGACCTGCTCGCGCTGCCGGAGACGCTCGATGAGCTCGTTCCGGCGTAGGTTCGTCGAGCCTGCCGACGCCGCTGAGATCGTCCGTATCGTCCGCGCGCTCGACGAGCGCTATCTGGGGCGTACCGAGTACTCCGCGACAGAGCTCGAAGAGAAGTGGCGGACGCTCGACCTCGGCCGGAACGGCTGGCTCGTGCTGGACGGCGACACACCCGTCGCGTTCGGCACGCTCGACGAGCGTCCCGACCCGCCGCGCAGCGACGGCTACGTCGACCCGGCGCACTTCGGCCGTGGCGCCGGCGGCTTCCTCGTCGACGAGCTCGAGGGCGAAGCATGCGCGCGCGGCGCGACCCGCCTGCACACCGCCGTCCTCGCCGTGGACGAGCCGGCGCAGCGGCTGCTCGAACGGCGCGGTTACCGTGAGATCCGCCGCTTCCTCGTGATGCGCATGACTCTCGCCGAGGAGCCGCCCGAGCCGCGCTGGCCCGACGGCGTCACCGTCACCGCGTTCGAGCAGGCGGACGGTCCCGCGTTCCACGCTGCGTACGAGGACGCGTTTGCCGACCACTGGAACCACCACCGGCGCGCGTTCGACGAGTGGCGCGCCGACCATCTCGACCGTCCCGACGCCGCCACCGACCTCTGGGCGGTCGTGCGCGCCGGCGACGAGATCGTCGCCGGGACGACGCTCATCCGCGAGCGCGAGGGCGCAGCCTGGGTGTCGCGCCTGTTCACGATCGGCGAGTGGCGGCGGCGCGGGGTCGGCGAGGCGCTGCTCCACGACGCGTTCGGGAAGTTCTGGCGCGAAGGCCGCTGCGAAGTGGCGCTCGGCGTCGACGCGACGTCGAACACCGGCGCGGACCGCCTCTACCGCCGCGTCGGCATGCACGTCGACTGGTCGTCGGTCGTCTACGAGAAGAACCTGAGATGAGCGCGTTACGCGCGAAGTGCCCCGACTGTCGCACGCTCACCGCGGTCGCGATCGGGCCCGAGTACCAGTGCCACGCGTGCGGGCGCGAGTTCGCGGCCGGTCTCGTGCGGGTGCCGCGGGCATGGGGCGACGGCGGCGAGGGGATGGTCGAAGCCGCAGCGATGGCGGCGCCGTGGCCGGAAGCGGCGACGATCGAGGAGGACACGCTCGAAGCGCAGTTCGCCGCGCTGGCGCGCGAGCTTCCCGAGCGGCCGCTCGTCCTCGGAGGCTGCTGCTGCTCGCACGTCGGCGCCGTCCAGGAGCTCGCCCGCCGGCACGGGCGCATCGCGGTCGTCTGGCTCGACGCGCACGGCGATCTGCACGTCCCCGAGACGTCGCCGTCCGGGAACGAGTGGGGCATGCCGCTCCGGATGATCGTCGACTCCGGCGCCGTCGCCCCCCGCGACGTGACGCTGCTGGGCGCCCGCAACCTCGAGCGTGAGGAGCACGAGTTCATCGCCGCGGCGGGCATCCGGCAAGAGCTCGGGCAGCTGCCGGAGCACGTCTACGTGGCGCTCGACGCCGACGTCGCCGAACCGGGCGACCTGGACGTCTGGATGCCCGAGCCGGAGGGGATCCGCCTGGCCGAGCTCGAGGCGCTCCTCGCCTCGCTGCCCCGGCCGGTCGGGGCCGGCTTCACCGGCTTCCTCAGGACCGAGCGGAACGAAGCCGTCCTGCCGCGGCTCGGTCACGCGCTCGGGCTGTAACCGGCCGGACGCGGCGAGGGGTCTAAGCTCTACGAGATGTCCGAGCCTCGGATCGACGTCCAGGTCGAGCATCGGCATGCCCCCGCGCCCGCCGACGCGAAGCACCCGAACACGTGCCCCAAGTGCGGCTCGCACTTCCGCGACGACGAGCTCGCCGCGTCGCTGTGGGTGTGCGCGCACTGCGGCCACCACTTTCCGATGCGCGCCCGCGCCCGCATCGAGTGGTACGCCGACGAAGGGTCGTTCGTGGAGGAGGCCGCGGACGTCCGCTCCGACGACCCGCTCGACTTCTTCGATCTCCGCCCGTATGCCGAGCGTCTCACCGAGGCCGAGCTGAACACCGGTCAGGGCGAGGCGATCATCGTCGGCCAGGCGTCGATCGACGGCCATGCGGTCGAGCTCTCCGTGATGGACTTCAAGTTCATGGGCGGCTCGATGGGCAGCGCGGTCGGCGAGAAGTTCTCGCGTGCGTGCGACTCGGCGCTCGAGCGCGGCGTGCCGCTCATCTCGGTGACGTCGTCGGGTGGCGCGCGCATGCAGGAAGGGATCCTGTCGCTGATGCAGCTCCCGAAGACGGTCTGCGCGGTGGAAGACCTCCACGACGCGCGCATCCCGATGATCACCGTGATGGCGCACCCGACGACGGCGGGCGTGCTCGCGTCGTTCGCGTCGCTCGGCGACGTGACGATCGCCGAGCCGGGCGCGCTGATTGCGTTCACCGGCCCGCGCGTCGTGCAGGAGACGACGCGCGAGAAGCTTCCGGACGACTTCGGCCTCGCCGAGCAGAACCTGCGCTTCGGCCACCTCGACGCCATCGTCCCGCGCGCCGAGCAGCGCGACTATCTCACCCGCGTGCTGAGGCTCTTCACATGAGCGTAGGCTCGACGGAGCTCATCAGGGAGCGGAGGTGCCGGCTTGGCCGGCGCCGGAGCGGGAAATGAGCGAGAGAGAACAGGAAGTCAGCCTGCGCCAGCGTCTGTCGGGGCTCTCGCGCCTGCCGCTCCTGCGCGGCGCGCGGCTCGACGGCGAGGCGCAGCGGCTCGAGAAGCAGCTCGAGCGGCTGAAGCAGGACACGAGCGACGAGGCCGTCTGGCGCTCGGTCGAGCTCGCGCGGCATCCCGAGCGTCCGTACACGCTCGACTACGTCGCGCGCTTCGTCGACGACTGGGTCGAGTTGCACGGCGACCGCGGCCGCGCCGACGACGGCGCCCTCGTCACCGGTCTCGGCAAGATCGACGGCCGCACGATCGCGCTCGTCGGCCACCAGAAGGGCCGCGACGTGAAGGAGCGCATCGACCGTCAGTTCGGGATGGCGTACCCCGAGGGCTACCACAAGGCGATGCGCGTGATGGAGATCGCGGAGCGCTTCGGCTTTCCGCTCATCTCGCTCGTCGACACTCCGGGCGCGTACCCGGGCGTCGCGGCGGAGCAGCACGGCCAGGGCGGCGCAATCGCGCGGGCGCAGGCGGAGATGGCGCGACTGACGGTGCCGACCGTCGCGTGCATCATCGGCGAGGGCGGCTCCGGCGGCGCGGTCGCGATCGCCGTCTCCGACCGCGTGCTGATGCAGGAGAACGCCATCTACTCCGTGATCACGCCCGAGGGCTGCGCGGCGATCCTCTGGCGCGACGGCGGGCAGGCGAAGAAGGCGGCCGCGGCGTTCAAGCCGGACGCGCTGCACTGCCTCGACCTCGGCGTGATCGACGGCGTCGTGGCGGAGCCGCCGGGAGGTGCCCAGACCGACCACGACGAGTCCGCGCGCCTGCTCAAGGCAGCGCTCGTCGAGGCGCTCGAGGAGCTCGAGGACGTCCCCGGCGACGAGCTTCGGCGCAGCCGCCGCGCCAAGTTCCGCGGCATGGGCGTCTTCGCGTAGCAATCGCTACGAGAGCAGGCAGTTTCCACACCGTCCACAGGGTTTTCAACGGGGATTTCCGGCTGCTGCACGCGTCGGGGCCCGCCGTTGCCGGCGGGCCCCGAGCGCCTAACCCCCCGTCAGGTGGAGAAGCTCACGCCGGTTCTCTCCGGGCGTTTCCGGCCCGAAACCTGTGGAAAACAGGGAAGTCGTGGCACGCCCGATCTGGTCAGGGACGATCTCCTTCGGCTTGGTCTCCGTCCCCGTGCGGATGTTCACCGCGACCTCCTCGCAGGAGCTCCGCTTCCACTTCCTCGACCGGCGCGACATGCAGCCGATCGGCTACGACAAGGTGAACAAGGAGACGGGCGAGTCGGTGCCGGCCGGCGAGATCATCCGCGCGTTCGAGGTCGACAAGGGGCGGTTCGTCGAGGTCAGCGAGGAGGACATCGACCGGCTCGACGTCGAGCTCACGCACGCGATCGACATCTGCGACTTCGTCCTGCTCGACGAGATCGACCCGATCTACTTCCGGCAGGCGTACTACCTGCTGCCGCAGGACGGCGCCGAGAAGCCGTATCGCTTGCTCCTGCGTGCGCTCGCCGAGACCGGACGTGTCGCGGTCGCGAAGGTCGTGATCCGCAACAAGCAGCACCTCGCCTGCGTGCGCCCGCTCGACGATGCGCTCGTGCTCGAGACGATGTACTACGCCGACGAGGTCCGGCAGCCGGAGGAGGCGCCGAAGCCCGACGTGCGGAAGGCCGAGGTCGACATGGCGAAGACGCTGATCGAGAACCTCGCCGCCGAGTGGGATCCCGAGCGCTACCACGACCGGTACCGAAACGAATTGCTCGACCTGCTGCAGAAGAAGGCCGAGGGCGCGCCGCTGCCCGAGCCGGCCGCCGAGGAGGAGGGCGAGGTGGTCGACCTGATGGAAGCGCTCCGCCAGTCGGTCGAGGCGACGAAGAAGAAGACCTCACGCAAGAAGCGCCCAGCGCGTAAAGCTTCGTAGGTGAGTCTCGGCGAGTACCGCAAGAAGCGCGACCCGAAGAAGACGCCTGAGCCGTTCGGGAGCTCGAAGCGCGGCAAGCAACCGCTGTTCGTCGTCCAGCGTCACGACGCGCGGCGGCTGCACTACGACTTCCGGCTCGAGCGAAACGGCGCGCTCGCCTCGTGGGCGGTGCCGAAGGGCGTGCCGCTCGAGCGGGCCGCGAAGGCGCTTGCCGTGCACGTCGAGGACCACCCGCTCGAGTACGCGAGCTTCAGCGGCGAGATCCCGGCCGGGAACTACGGCGCCGGCACCGTGGAGATCTGGGATCACGGCACCTACGAGCTCGAGGAGGAGAAGCCGAACGGCGAGCTGACGTTCGTGCTGCACGGCGAACGGCTGCAGGGCCGCTGGACGCTCGTGCCCGCGCACCTCGACGGCAAGGAGCAGAACTGGCTGCTGATCAAGCGTCACGACGACGACGAGACGCCCGTCACGCAAGGGAGCTACAAGCCGATGCTCGCCTCGCTGGCCGAGTCGGTCCCGCACGGCGAAGGCTGGACGTACGAGGTGAAGTTCGACGGCTGGCGGGCGATCGCATACCTCCACGGCGGCGACTGCACGCTGCTCTCACGCAACGATAAGGACCTGACGGAGCGGTTCGGCGAGGTGGCGAAGGCGCTCGTCAAAGCGGTCAAGACGCCGAACGCCGTCGTCGACGGCGAGATCACGCGCATCGACCCGAGCGGGCGCACCAGCTTCTCGGAGCTGCAGCAAGGGTCAGGCCCGCTCGTCTACTACGCGTTCGACCTGCTCGAGCTGGACGGCCGCCCGCTCGTGGACGAGCCGCTGACGACGCGCAAGCAGGAGCTTCGGAAGCTGCTCGACGGGCGCGTGAAGACCGTCGCCTACTCCGAGAGCTTCGACGACGGCGATGCGCTCTTCGAGGTCGCGCAGGAGCAGGGGCTCGAAGGCCTGATCGCGAAGCGATCAGACAGCACGTACAAGAGCGGGCGTCGCACGCGTGACTGGCTGAAGATCAAGACCGAGAACAACGACGAGTTCGTCGTCGTCGGGTACACGCGCGGGAGCGGCCGGCGCGCGAACACGTTCGGATCGCTCGTCCTGGCGGTGAACGAAGGCGACGAGCTGCGCTACGTCGGGAACGTCGGAACGGGGTTCGACGATCGCGAGATCGCGAAGCTGCTCGAGCTGCTGCGGCCACTACACCGCGATGCTGCACCCTTCAGCGCTGTGCCGAAGATGCCGCGCGTGCGCAAGGGCGACGTGCAGTGGGTCGAGCCGCGGCTCGTCGCGCAGGTCCGCTACGGCGAGTTCACGCACGACAACCACCTCCGTCATCCCGCCTACCTCGGCATCCGCGAGGACAAGGAGGCCGGGGAGGTGACTGCGCCCCAACCGAACAGTGCTGCCCTGAAGATCGAAAGCACGGTCAAGCAGGGCTCGCGCGAGCTGAGGCTCTCGAACCTCGACAAGCCGTTCTGGCCGGACGAGGGGATCACGAAGGGCGACCTCCTCGCCTACTACCGCGAGGTCTCGCCCGTCCTGCTTCCGCACCTGAAGGATCGCGCGTTCACCATGCGCCGCTATCCCGACGGCGCGTACGGCAAGGCGTTCTTCCAGAAGGACGCGCCGAAGCACATGCCCGACTGGATCCCCACGTACCACGCGCTCGTCTCGACGCGCGAGCGCTCACGCGCGAAGAAGTGGGTCGACTTCCCAATCGTGAACGACGAGCTCGCGCTGCTCTGGATGGTGAACATGGGCTGCATCGACATGAACACGTGGTACTCCCGCATCGACAAGCCGGACCGGCCCGACTTCGTGCTCTTCGATCTCGACCCGACGCCCGAGGTCCCGTGGACGCAGACCGTCGAAGTCGCGCTGATCCTGAAGGAGCTGCTCGACGCGCTCGAGCTCGTGTCGTTCCCGAAGACCTCAGGCGGCAAGGGCTTTCACGTGCTCGTGCCCCTGGACCGGCGCTCGACGTTCGAGGACTCGCGGCAGTTCTCGGAGATCGTCGCCGGCGCGATCGCGCGCACCCACCCGAAGCTCGCGACCACGGAGTGGTCGAAGGCGCGCCGGCGCGGTGTGCTCATCGACTCCAACCAGAACGGCGAAGGGAAGACGATCGCCTCGGTCTATTCGGTGCGTCCGCGTCCGAACGCGCC
>Ga0070741_10004797_pt1 | contig 31111 bp, 28 predicted proteins | sample Coa_R1_4_FD_66440 | JGI IMG/M metagenome (GOLD analysis project Ga0070741, IMG submission 66440) | Surface soil microbial communities from Centralia Pennsylvania, which are recovering from an underground coalmine fire - Coalmine... | ecosystem: Environmental > Terrestrial > Soil > Unclassified ... | reverse complement strand
GGCCGAGTCGAGCTCGGCGAGGCGCTCCAGCGACCGCGCGTCGGCGTCGCTTGCCTCGCGCAGGACGATCGCCTCGCTGCGGCCGTTCACGGCCGCCCGCCCCGGAGGCGCGCCAGGCGCTCTATCGCGCCAACACGATCTTCTGCATCCAGCGGTCTCATCTGCTTATGAGTCGCGGCCCAGAGCGCCACACAGAGACAACGGCCGCCGGGCCGGCCGCGTGAGACCGAGCCGCCTGCTGCGAGGCCCCTCTCCGGCCGCCGCTCATCTCGTTCGTGGAGGCGGCCGCTAGGAGTGCGTCACGAGCCGGCGTGGCTGGCGGCTGAAGCCCGCGCCGAGCAGGGCCTCCTCCAGGCCGGAGCCGATCACGGGCTCGCCGTCCAGGCGCTCGATGGCCAGGCGCGGGAGGAGGCCGTCGCGGGCCGCCTGGGCGAGCTCGGCGATCGCGGCGACGAGCGCGTCGCCCTCGAGCGGGGCGAGGCGCAGGATGCCGCGGCCGCCGCGCTCGAGGAAGAGGAGCGGCTCGCCGTCGCGCAGCAGCACGTAGGCGCCCGGGGTGCGGCTCGGGCGCCGCGCGGAGTCGGGGCCGGGCCAGGCGAGCGCGGCGCCGTAGGGGTTCGCCGGGTCGGTGGCGGCGAGGATGACGTGGCGGCCCTCGGCGGGCGGCAGGCCGCGCAGGCGCTCGACGGCGCCGGGGAGCGCGAACTGGGCGCCGCCGAGCCCCTCGACGAAGTAGCCGCGGCGGGCCACTCCGAGCATCTCGAGGTTGGAGAGCTCGCCGTAGAGGGCGGAGAAGCCGCCGGGGATACCTTCGGCGAGCGCCGTCTCCCGCGCGACGATGCCGTGGCGCTCGAGCATGAGCTCCGCCTGGGCGCGCAGGCGCGGCCCGGCCGGCGGCGCGCCGGCGAAGAGCGGCGCCGTGAGCGACCAGCGCCCGGCCAGCGCCGGCCCCGCGGGGGCGCGGCGGGAGGCGAAGCGCCGTCCCCGCCGCTCGGAGCGCTGCACGGCCGAGAGGCGGCGCGCCCGCAGCGGCGCGAAGGCATCGTTGGTGACCTCGCCGGCCCAGACGAGGTCCCAGAGCGCGGCGTGCAGCTCCTCCGCGCTCAGGTCCAGATCGGCCACCAGGTCGAGCCAGAAGCAGGGCGCCGCGGCCAGGCGATCGCGGATCGCGTCGTGTGCCTCGCCCTGCGGCCGCTCGAGCTTCGCGTTCGCGGGCGGCGGGCCGCACAGGCGCACGTCCTCGCGGAAGTAGAGGGCGACGCGCCCGCCGCTTCGCCCCAGCGCGCCAGCCCCGATCCAGACCAGCTCGCCGCCGGTGCAGAGCTCGTCCATCCAGGCCGGGCTGTAGGCGCCGAGGCGGCGCGGCAGCACGTCGCGCTCCCACACCTCCGGCGTGAGCGCGACACCCTGCAGCGGCACCAGCGCCTCCCGGAGGCGGTCCGGGCCGGCCCCGGCCGGGCGGTGGGCGTCCACGTTCTGCCAGCTCACGAGGAAGCGGGCGAGCTCCGCCCGGTCCACCGGCTCCGCCTCCTGGCGAAGGTGGGCCACGCTCGCGCGCCGCACCCGCCGCAGCACGTCGGGGTCGCACCACTCGCGCTCGCTCCCGCCCGGCAGCAGCTCGCCGCGGACGAGCTCGCCGGCGCGCTCGAGCTCGTGCAGGACGGGCAGCGGGTCCACGCCGTAGCGGGCGGCGAGCTGGGCGCTCGGGAACGGCCCGTGGGTGCGCGCGTAGCGGCGCACGAGCGACGCGAGCGGCGCCTCGGCGGGCTCGAGGAAGGAGTCCGGCAGGCCCGGCGGCGGCGGCACGCCGAGCGCGTCGCGGTAGAGCCCCGCATCCTCGGCCGCGATCCAGCGCTCCTCGCCGGCGATCCGGACACGCGCCGCTCGCCGCTCGCGCTCGAGCTTGGCCAGCATCGAGTCCGCCGAGTAGCCCTCCGCCACGCGCTCGGCGCACTCGGCGGCCGTGAGGTCGCCGAGCCGGCGCAGGATCTGCTGCAGCGCGTCGCGGTCCCTGGCGCGCGCCGCCTCGCTGCGGTGCTGGAGCGAGTCCTCGACCTCGGCCAGCGCCTCCGGGTCGATCAGCTCGCGCAGCTCCTCGGCCCCGAGCAGCTCGCGCAGAAGCTCGCGGTCGAGCGCCAGCGCCGCGGCGCGCCGCTCCGCGTTCGGGGTGTCCCCCTCGTACATGTAGGTGGCGACGTAGTCGAAGAGGAGCGACGAGGCGAATGGCGAGGCGGTGGGGGTCTCGACCTCGACCAGCGAGATGCGCCGCGACCGCAGGTCCCGCAGGAGCGCCTCCAGGGCGGGCAGGTCGAGCACGTCGCGCATGCACTCGCGGTAGGTCTCGAGCACGACCGGGAAGCGGGGGAAGTCCCTGGCCACCTCGAGCAGGCTCTGCGCCTTGAGGCGCTGCTGCCAGAGCGGCGTGCGCCGGCCCGGGTACGCGCGCGGGATCAGGAGCGAGCGGGCGGCGTTCTCGCGGAAGCGGGCCCCGAACAGCGCCGAGCCGGCGAGCTCGCGGACGATCAGGTCCTCGATCTCCTCGGGCTCGATCAGCACGAGGTCCGCGGGCGGCGGCTCGTCGGCGTCGGGCAGGTGGACGATGATCCCGTCGTCGGACCAGATCGCGTCCGCCTCGAGCTCGCGCTCGTCGCGGATGCGGGCGGCGAGCGCCAGGCCCCAGGCCGCGTGCACGCGGCCGCCGAAGGGCGAGAGCACGCAGAGGCGCCAGTCCCCGATCTCGTCGCGGAAGCGCTCGACGACGATCGTCTCGTCGGAGGGCACGACGCGCGTCGCGGCCTGCTGCTCGCGCAGGTAGGCGACGAGGTTCTGGGCCGCCCGGCGGTCGAGGTGGTACTCGCGCGCGAGCCGCTCGGGATCGGCCGCGACGGCCTCGCGCGCGAAGGCCCCGATCGCCCGCCCCAGCTCCGCCGGGCGGCCGACCCCCTCGCCGCGCCAGAACGGCACCGCGCCCGGTAGGCCGGGGGCGGGCGTGACGATCACCCGATCGCGCGTGATCTCCTCGATCCGCCAGGTCGTTGCCCCGAGCAGGAACGTCTGGCCCGGGCGCGCCTCGTAGACCATCTCCTCGTCCAGCTCGCCCACGCGGCGCCCGTCCGGCAGGTGGACCCCGTAGAGGCCGCGGTCGGGGATCGTGCCCGCGTTGGTGACCGCGAGCTGGCGGGCGCCGGGGCGGCCGCGGATCGTCCCCGCGGCCCGGTCCCAGACGATGCGCGGGCGCAGCTCCGAGAAGCGGTCCGAGGGGTAGCGGCCGTCGAGCATGTCGAGCACGTTCTCGAGCTGCTCGCGGCTCAGGTCGCGGAAGGGCTCCGCCGCCGTCACCAGGCGCTCGACCTCGTCCACCGCCCACTCCCCGGTCGCGACCATGGACACCAGGTGCTGGGCGAGGACGTCGAGCGGGTTCCGCGGCAGCACCGTCTCCTCGATCTCCCCGCGGCGCATGCGCTCGGCGACGACCGCGCACTCGAGCAGGTCGGCCCGGAACTTGGGGAAGATGCGCCCCTTCGAGACCTCGCCGAGCCGGTGCCCGGCGCGCCCGATGCGCTGGAGCCCGCGCGTGACCGACTTCGGCGACTCGACCTGGATCACCAGGTCCACGGCGCCCATGTCGATGCCCAGCTCCAGCGACGATGTGGCGACCAGGCAGGGGAGCCGCCCGGACTTCAGGAGCTCCTCGACCACGAGCCGCTCCTCGTGGGCGAGCGAGCCGTGGTGGGCGCGCGCGATCTCCTCGTCCGCGAGCTCGTTCAGGCGCTTGGCGAGCCGCTCGGCCGCGCGGCGGTTGTTGACGAAGACGATCGTCGAGCTGTGCTCGCGCACGAGGCGCAGGAGCTCCGGGTAGATGGCGGGCCAGATCGAGCGCGTGTTCGTGGCCGGGTCGAGCGACGCCTCGATCGGCCCGGGGTCGAGAGCCCCGGCCGCCGCGCTCCCGTCCCCCGCCGCCGGCGCCGCCGGAAGCGACGCCGCGGGCTCGGTCATGTCCTCCACCGGCACGCAGATCTCCAGGTCGAGCTCCTTCGCCCGGCCGGCGTCGGCGATCGCGCAGCGCCGCCGCGGCCCGGCCAGGAACCGCGCCACAAGCTCCAGCGGGCGCTGCGTAGCCGAGAGCCCGATCCGCTGCGGGTCGGCCCCGCCCGCGGCGGCCACCAGGTGCGACAGGCGCTCCAGGGTCAGGGCGAGGTGGGCGCCGCGCTTCGAATGCGCGACCGCATGGATCTCGTCCACGATCACCGCCTCGACGCCGGCGAGGATCTCGCGCGCGCCCGAGGTCAGCATGAGGTACAGGGACTCGGGGGTCGTGATCAGGATGTCGGGCGGCGATCGGCGCATCGCCTGGCGCTCCCGCTGCGGCGTGTCGCCGGTGCGAAGCCCGACCGAGATCCTCCCCTCCCCGATCCCGGCGAGGGGCGCGCGCAGGTTGCGCTCGATGTCGTAGGAGAGCGCCTTGAGCGGCGAGACGTAGGCGATCCGCACGCCCGACCCCAGGCGCTCCGGCTCGCGGGCGAGGCGGTCTATCCCCCAAAGGAACGCCGCCAGCGTCTTGCCCGAGCCCGTCGGCGCGCAGATCAGCGTGTGCTCGCCGCGCGCGATCGGCGGCCAGCCCAGCTCCTGCGCGGGCGTCGGCGCCTCGAACGAGGCCTCGAACCAGCGCCGGACGCGCTCCGAGAAGCGCTCAAGAGCGGATCCGGCACTCGCTGTGCGCTCCGTGGCCAAGCCACCGATCTTACGGCGCGCGGCCCCCGGAGCTACCAGGGCAGGGAGGCCGCGATCTCGGCCAGGCGGGGGGCGGCGCGGTCGCGGTCGGACAGAAGCGGCTCGGCGAGCGGCCACTCGACGCCGACGTCCGGGTCGTCCCAGGCGATCCCGGCCTCCGTGGCCGGGTCGAAGTAGCTGGAGAGCTTGTAGGCGACGTCGGCCTCGTCGCTCAGCACGCAGAAGCCGTGGGCGAACCCGACGGGCACGTAGAGCTGGCGGTGGTCGCGGTCGCTGAGCTCGTAGCCCTCCCAGCGGCCGAAGGTGGGCGAGCCGCGTCGCAGGTCCACGGCCACGTCGAAGATCGCGCCGCGGGCGCAGCGCACGAGCTTCGCCTGCCCGGGCCGGGTCTGGAAGTGGAGGCCGCGGAGCGTCCCGCGACGCGAGCGCGACTGGTTGTCCTGGACGAAGGAGGCGTCCACGCCCAGGTCGCGCCACGCCTCCGCGCGGTAGGTCTCGACCAGGAAGCCGCGCTCGTCGCCGTGCGCCTCGGGCTCGATAAGCACGAGCCCCGCGATCGAGGTCTCGAGGCGGCGCGCCATCGCCTCAGGAGAGCGCCCGCCCGTACTGGCGCTCGTAGTACTCGCGGTACTCGCCGGAGCGGATCGGGCGCCACCAGTCCTCGTTCTCGCGGTACCAGGCGACGGTGCGCTCGATCCCCTCGCCGAAGCGCACCTCCGGGCGCCAGCCCAGCTCCAGCAGGCGCTCGGAGCGAAGCGAATAGCGGCGGTCGTGGCCGGGACGGTCGGCGACGTGCTCGATCAGCGAGGCGTCGCGCCCGCAGAGCTCGAGGATGCGGCGCACGACCTCGATGTTGGGCAGCTCGTCCGGGCCGCCGACGTTGTAGACCTGGCCCGCCTCCCCCCGCTCCAGCACGACGTCGATCGCCGCGGCGCAGTCCTCCACGTAGAGCCAGTTGCGGACCTGCATCCCGTCGCCGTAAACGGGCAGCGGATCGCCCGCGAGCGCGTTCAGGATGCAGAGCGGGATCAGCTTCTCCGGGTGCTGGCGAGGGCCGTAGTTGTTCGAGGCCCGGACGACCAGGGCGTCGGCGCCGTAGGTGTGGGCGAAGGCGCCGACGATCAGGTCGCCGCCCGCCTTCGAGGCCGAGTACGGGGAGGACGGGCGCAGGGGCGAGTCCTCGCTCGCCGACCCGGACTCGAGCGACCCGTAGACTTCGTCCGTCGAGACCTGGAGGTGGCGCACGCCCGCCGCCCGCGCAGCGTCGAGCAGCACGTACGTGCCGAAGACGTCGGTCCGGATGAACTCGCCCGGCGAGTGGATCGAGCGGTCCACGTGCGACTCGGCGGCGAAGTTGACCACCGCCTCGCAGCCCTCGATGGCCTCCGCCACCGCGCCGGGGTCGGCGATGTCGCCCACCACCAGCTCGACGCGCTCGGGGTCGAGGCCCTCCAGGTTCTCGCGGCGGCCGGCGTAGGTGAGCTTGTCCAGCACCCGGACGCGGTCGCCGGGGTGGGCGGCGAGCCGGTGCCGCACGTACGCGGAGCCGATGAAGCCGGCGCCGCCGGCGACGAGCAGCGTCACGCGGGCGCCCCCGCTCCCGCGCGCGCCCGCTCGGCCAGGTACGACGCCAGCCCCTCGCGCCAGTGCGGGAGCTCGATGGCGTCCGGGCGCTCGCTGGCCAGAACCGAGTAGGCGGGCCGGGGAGCGGGGCGGCCGAGCATCTCGGTGGTCGCCGCCATCACCCGGCACTCGATGCCGGCCTGGTCGAAGATCTCCTGCGCGAACTCGTACCAGGAGCAGGAGCCGGACGCGGCCAGGTGGTAGATGCCGGTGGCCTCGCTCTCCGCCAGCTCCGCCAGGCCCGCGGCGAGGTGGCGCGTGTAGGTGGGGCAGCCGACCTGGTCGGAGACGACCACGACCTCGCTCTGCTCGCGGCTCAGGCGGAGCATGGTCTCGACGAAGTTGGCGCCGCCGAGCCCGAAGAGCCACGAGCTGCGGACGATCAGGTGGCGGGGGTTGGCGACCTCGACGGCCGTCTCGCCCGCCGCCTTCGAGCGCCCGTAGGCCGAGATCGGCGCCGGCAGGTCGGACTCGACGTAGGGGCGCCGAGCCGAGCCGTCGAAGACGTAGTCGCTCGAGACGTGGAGGATCCTGGCCCCGACCGCGGCGGCCGCCGCCGCGACGAGCCCGGCGCCCGTGTCGTTCACGCGCATCGCGGCGGCCTCCTCGCGCTCGGCTCCGTCCACGTCCGTCCAGGCGGCGCAGTTGACGACGACGTCGGGCCGGTAGCGGGCGAGCGCGTCGTCCACCGCGGCGCCGCGGGTGATGTCGAGATCGGCGTGCGTGAGCGCGACCACCTGGTGGCCCCGCGCCTCGCAGGCCGCGACGACGTCGCGACCGAGCATTCCGCCAGCGCCGGTGACGAGCGTCCTCACGGGATGCGGATCTCCGCGTTGTCGCCGACGATCATGCGCAGCGTCTTCGGCAGCCCGTCGCCGCGCGCGAGCTTCACGTTGCGGCCCAGGAGGCTCGCCTCCATCCTCGCCTCGAGGTCGCTGACGCTCGCCCCGGCGAGCAGGATCGAGTGCTCGACCTCCGAGCGCGCGACCGTCACCCCCTCGTCGATCGAGGTGTAGGGCCCGATGTAGGCGTCGAGGATGCGCGCCCCGGGGCCGATCACCGCGGGCCCGCGGACGAGCGAGCGCTCGAGCCGCGCCCCGGCCTCGACGATGACGCGCCCGTCCACGCGCGACTCCACGAGCTCGCCCTCGATCCGCCGCTCGATGTCCTCGAGGACGAGCCGGTTGGCTTCGAGCATGTCGTCGAGCTGCCCCGTGTCCTTCCACCAGCCGCTCACCAGGTGGCTCTCGACCCGCGCGTCGCCGTCGATCAGCGCCTGGATCGCGTCGGTGATCTCGAGCTCGCCGCGCCCCGACGGCTCGATCGAGCGGGCCGCGGCGACGATCGCCGGGCTGAACATGTAGACGCCGACCAGCGCCAGGTCGCTCGGGGGGTCCGCCGGCTTCTCGATCAGGCGCACGACGCGGCTTCCGTCGAGCTCCGCGACGCCGTAGTTGGAGGGGTCCGGGACATGGGTGAGCAGGATCAGGGCGTCGGGCTCGGTCGCCCGGAAGGCGTCGACCAGATCGGCGATCCCGTCGCGGAGGAGGTTGTCGCCCAGGTACATGACGAAGGGCGAGCCGGCGAGGAAGGCCTCGGCGGTCAGCACGGCGTGCGCGAGCCCGAGCGGCTGCGGCTGGACGATGTAGGTGAAGGAGGCGCCGAACGCCGACCCGTCGCCGGCGGCGGCGCGGATCTCGTCGCCCGTCTCCGGCGAGATCACGATCCCGATCTCCGTGATCCCGGCCGCGACGAGGGCCTCGATCCCGTAGAAGAGCACGGGTTTGTTGGCGACCGGCACGAGCTGCTTGGCCGAGGTGTGGGTGATCGGGCGCAGGCGCGTCCCTGCGCCCCCGGAGAGGATCAGCCCCTTCAGCGTCTCCACTAGGCGGCAAGGCTACAGGCGCCGGCCGGGCCCCCGCTTGCCGCCGGGCCGCTCGTGCCGGCGGGGGCGCTAGTACGTTCCGCCGAGCTTGCGGTGATCCCAGGAGGCGACGCGCTGGGGCAGGAACTCGATCGCCACCCGCTTGGGGGCCTGGGCCTTGAGGCGCTCGGCGGAGTCGCCCTCGACCGAGGCGATCCCCGCCGCGTAGCGCACGACCAGCTCCGTGGCGAACCCGATCACGACGTCCGGGTCGCGGTGGAGAACGGCCTCCGCCTCGATCTGCACGCCGCGGAGCTCGCCGTACTCGGTTCCCGTCTCGACCAGCAGCGTGGCGCGCGGGTCGCGCTCCAGGTTGCGGACCTTCTGCGACTTGGCGTAGGTCCAGACCCAGATCCGCCCGTCGCGGACGACGTACCAGAGCGGCATCACGTGCGGCCAGCCCCGCGGCCCGTGGGTCGCGACGACCACGATCCGCTCGCTCTCGAGCAGCTCGAGCTGCTCCTCGGCGCTGAGCGCGATCTCGGCCCGGCGGCTGCGCGGGCTCAAGCCGCGGCCTCCGTCCGCTGCGCCGGCTCGAGCTCCAGCGTCCTCCACGGCCCCTCGCCGGCCATCGGCTGCATCTGCCCCTCCAGCCAGCGCGGCTGGAGGTCGTCGTAGTGGGGGCTCGCGGGATGCCCCGACTGGCCGGTGAACTGCTGCCAGCGCGAGCGCTCCGGCCGCTGGGGGTCGGCGACCATGCGCCAGCAGGGCGCCCAGATCGCCTTGAACGGGTCGTTCGGGTCCCAGCCCACCTGTGCCACGGTCTCCTGCGCGCCGCCGACCTCGAGCGTCCGGTTGAAGATGCGGGCCAGCACCGGGCTCGCCTCGCCCAGCGGGTGCGGGAACTCGAGCGGGTGGACCCGGCCCCAGCGCCAGCGCTCCTGGTCGGGGCCGAAGCGGGCCTCGAGGTCGTCCAGCGCCGCGCGCAGCGCGTCGGTCGCGAGCTCCTGCCAGTCCTGGCCCACGAGCTCCGGGTCGCCCTCGTCCCAGAGGTCGAGCAGGTGGGACTGCCAGCGCCAGGGCGTCGTCACGTGGGCCATGAAGCCGTTGTGGGCGCGGTCGAGCCAGCGCTCGGCGAGGTCGCGGTCGCGGATCGCGCCGCGGACGACGGCGCGCCCGAGCTGGAGCGTGAACGCCTGGTAGATCGTCGCCGCGATCGAGTCGGGCGCCATCCGCCCGTGCCAGGAGCGGACGCGCTCGATCGCGGCCGTCTCGCGCTGGTTTCGTGGCCGCAGGCGCGAGAGGCGGTGAGCGGTCTTGAGCCCCGGGATCGAGAGCAGGTCCATCTGGATCGCGGCGAAGCTGTCGAGGTCGTGCTCCGGCTTCGCGGCCAGGAGCTCCTCGATGCGCCGGGCCCGGTAGCCGTCCAGGTAGTCGCTCGAGATGTGGTGGGGAAAGCCGGGCGGAGCGATCCGGTTGTTCGCAGTGACGAGGAAGCCCGACTCGGGGTCCGTGACCTCGGGCAGCTCGGCGTAGGGCACCCAGCCCTCCCACTCGTACTCGCCGGTCCACCCGGGCTTCGGCAGGTCGGGGCAGTTGCCGCGCCGCAGCGGCAGCTTGCCCACGAGCTTGTAGCCGATCGAGCCGTGCCGGTCCGCCCAGACCAGGTTCGAGGCCGGGATGTTGTAGGGCTCGAGCGCCGCCACCAGCTCCGGGCCGCTCGCCACGTCGAGGATCGCGACGCTCGCGGCGGTCACGCCCGGCAGGTCGAGCGCCGACCACCGCAGCGCGAGCGGCTCGCTCGGATCCGCGCGCAGGGCGTCGTTCACGATCGGGCCGTGGTGCGTGTCCCTGACCGTGAGCCGCTCCGGCTCCGGGCGCCCGCGGACGGCGATCTCCTCGGCCCGCACCTCGAGCGGCCGGAGCTCGCCCTCGAACTCGTAGCTCTCGCCCCGCACGCGCTCGACGAAGAGGTCCATGACGTCGGCCATGACGTTGGTGAAGCTCCAGGCGACGTCGTTGTTCTGCCCGAACGCGATGCCGATGAGCCCGGGGAGGGAGGCCCCGCGGCAGAAGCGCTCGCCGACGTAGAGGCCGATCTGGTAGGTGATCCCGGGCATGCTGGGCGGCAGGTGCGGATCGCCCGCCATCAGCGGCCCGCCGGTCGCCGAGCGCCGCGGCGAGACGGCCCAGTTGTTGGAGCCGGTCGGCTCGGCCGCGAGGCCCAGGTGCTCGCGCAGGCGGTCGAGCTGCTCGACCAGGCGCAGCCCGTCGCCCGCGTAGGGCTCGCCCGGCGAGAGGACGACCGGGTTGCCGGCCGGGTAGCCGGGGTCGAGGCGGGCGGCGAGCGCGGGGCCGAGCTCGCGGGCCATCTCGGCCCGCAGGAGCTCCCGCTCCCAGTTGCCGGAGAGGCCGAAGGCGAGCAGCTTGACCATCGTCAGCGTGTCGGCCGGCGCCCAGGGCTCGAAACCCGCGCGCAGGAGCTGCAGCTCGACCGGCAGGGCCCGCGCCGCCGCGGCCGCGGCGTTCACGCCGGCGCAGTAGGCGTCGAGGTGGGCGCGGAGCTCCGCGGGCAGCTCGGCCGCCTCGCGCTCGGCCCGCCAGCGCAGGCCGAACGTGCGCACGAGCCGGTCGCCGGGCAGGGCCGAGGGCCCCGCGATCTCGGCCATCCGGCCGCTCGCGGCCCGGCGGTAGAGCTCCATCTGCCAGAGCCGGTCCTGCCCGTGGCAGAAGCCCTCGCCGAACCAGGCATCGTGGATGCTCCGCGCGCGAACGTGCGGCACCCCCCAGCGATCGCGCTCGATGCGGAGCGGGCCCTCGAGCCCGTCGACCCGGAGCCGGCCGTCGGCCTTGGGCTGCGGCCGGCGGAAGAGCTGCCACCAAAGGCCGGCGGCGGTGGTGCCGGCGAGCGCCGCGAGCGCGCCGCCGAGGCCGAGCGCTCTCCGCTTTCCGCGTCGCGACGACACCGGGCGTGACTCTAGCCGGGCGGGCCGCGAGTCCGAAGCCCGGGAACTCCCGCGACAGCGCAAAACATTATGATGTAGCCATAATGCTTGTGCGAACGCAGGTCACGCTTCCGGCCGAGGATCACCGCCGGGCGAAGCGCAGGGCGAGCGCCATGGGCATCTCGCTCGCCGAGTACATCCGGCGGCTCGTCGCCCGCGATCTCGGCTCCGCGCGGCCGGCCGGCCGCCCGGAGCTGATCTTCGACCTCGGCGCCTCCGCGGGCTCCGACATCGCCCGCCACAAGGACGAGTACCTCGGCGAGGCGATCGGCGCGCCGGGCGCTGCGCGCCTGGAGCCGGGCGGCTGAGCCTCTTCGTCGACAGCTCGGCGTTCTACGCGGCGGCCGACGCCGGCGACCGCAGCAACGCCCGGGCGAAGCAGGTCCTGGGCGGCGGCGAGGCGCTGGTCACGAGCTCCCACGTCCTGGCCGAGTGCTGGCTGCTCCTGCGCCACCGCCTGGGATACGCCGCCGCCGAGGCATTCTGGGACGGGATCAGGAAGGGAGCGGCGCTCGTCGAGCCGGTCCTGAGCGCCGACCTCGAGGTCGCCTGGGAGATCGGCCGGCGGTTCGAGGACCAGCGCTTCTCGCTCGTCGACCGCACCAGCTTCGCGGTGATGCACCGGCTGGGCATCGGGCGCGCGGCGAGTTTCGACGACGACTTCGCGGTCTACCGCTTCGGCCCGAGGCGCGAGCGCGCCTTCGAGATCGTCCGCTAGCCGGTCACGCCCGCGGGCAGGCGGCCCTCGGCGGCCAGCTTCTCGAGGTGCGCCTCGAGCGCCAGCGCCGCCGCCGGGCGCAGCGGCCCCGGCACGTCCGCCCAGGCGATCTCGAGCAGGCGGGCCCACGAGCGCTCGCCGGCGGCGAGCGCCGCCAGGAGCGCCCGCTCGCGGCCGAGGCGATGCTCGCGGTACTCCGCCACCTTGGCCGCCGGGTCGCCGACGAGGGGGCCGTGGCCGGGCGCGAGCAGGCGCGGGGCGAGGCCCTCGACGGCGTCGAGCGAGCGCATGTAGTCGGCGAGCGAGCCGCCGAGGGCGCGCGGGGGGACGATCGAGGACCCGCGGCCCAGGATCAGGTCGCCGCAGAAGCAGACGCCGCCGATCGCGAAGCAGACGTGGTCCGCCGAGTGGCCCGGCGTGGGAACGAGGCGGAAGGGGCCGATCCGCTCCGGCGCCTCCGGCGGGGCCGGGGTCGGAGCCCGCCAGCTACCCTCGTGCCCCTCGGCGACCTGCCCCCAGAGCACGGGCGCGCCCAGGGCCTCGGCGGCCGCCGAGTGGTCGAAGTGGGAGTGCGTGAGCAGGACGCCTCCGATCCCGCCGCGCGGCGCGGCCGCGGCCCGGATCGCCTCGAGGTGCGCCGGCTCGGCCGGGCCGGGATCGATCACGTAGGCGGGGTCGCGGCCGACGACGTAGGTGTTGGTCCCCTCCAGCGTCATCGGCCCGGGATTGGGGGCGAGGATGGCGACGGCGTCCACGTCCGCCAGCGGCTCCGTTGGGCGGGGCGAGGCGATGGGCGCGAATATAGTCGCCGTCCCTTGCCCGACCGCTGGGCCACCTTCGACTGCTACGGCACCCTCATCGACTGGGAGGGCGGCCTCGGCGGCGCCTTCGCGGAGCTCTGGCCGGACGCCGACACGGGGCGCCTGCTCGCCCACTATCACGCCGTCGAGCCGCGCGTCCAGGCCGGCCGCGACCTCCCCTACCGCGAGGTCATGCGGCGGAGCCTCGCCGCGGTCGCCGCGATGGAGGCGCTGGCCGTTCCGCCCGGCCGCGAGGACGCGCTCGGCGAGTCGCTGCCGCTCTGGCCTCCGTTCCCGGAGGTCCCGGCGGCGCTGGGCGAGCTGCGGGAGCGCGGCTTTCGCCTCGCCATCCTCTCCAACACCGACCCCGACCTGCTCGCGGCCTCGGTCGCGGCCATCGGCGTCCGCTTCGACCTCCTCGTGACCGCCGCCGAGGCGGGCTCCTACAAGCCCGCCCACGGCCACTGGCACGCCTTCTTCGACCGCACCGGCGCGGCCCGCGAGCGCCACGTTCACGTCGCCGCGAGCCTGTTCCACGACGTCGCTCCCGCCGCCGAGCTCGGCCTGCGCTGCGTCTGGATCAACCGCCTCGGCGAGTCGAGCGACCTCCCCCGCGCGGCCGAGCTTCCCGACCTGAGCCAGCTCCCGCGGACCCTGGACGCGCTCGCCTGACTCAGCGCTTCTCGACCGCCGCGAGCACCGCCTCGCGCCCGTCCTGGGGCTCGAGCACCACCAGGTCGCCGACCCCGCGCAGGATCTCGCGCACGAGCCAATCCACCGAGCCGTAGGGGACCTCGACCACGACGGCGCCGTCCTCGAGCTCCTCGAGCACGGTGCGCTCCTCGCGCAGCCAGCGGGCGCGCTCCGGGGAGACCCAGACGCGGGCCACGCCGGCGCTCCCGACCTCCCCCCGCGCGAGCCACTCCTGCTCGCGCAGCCGCTCCTCGACCCCATCGCGGGGCGCGAACTCGCGCCCGGCCGGCCGCGCCGCCTTGATCCGGTCGAGCCGGAAGTGGCGGGTGTCGTCGCGCGCGAGGTCGTAGCAGCCGAGGTACCAACCCTCCGCGCCCGAGACGAGCTGGTAGGGCTCGACCTCCCGCTTCGTGAACTCGTCTTCGTTCTCCTTGTAGTAGTGGAGCTCGAGCACGCGCCGGGCGGCGATGGCGGCGTTGATCGTGCGGACGACCTCCGAGTCGTCGCGGCCGGGGGCGATCTCCAGCCCCTCCTCCGAGGGGTCGTGGCCGAGCGCGGCGACGATCTTCTCGCGGGCCGTCCCGAGCCCCGCCTGCGGGAGGTGGTCGCCGAAGAGGTCGATGGCGGCGACCAGCGCCTTCGCCTCCAGCGGCAGCAGCCGCGCCGGGCGGGCGAAGTTGTCGCCGTAGGTGTCGGGGTCGACCGTGATCCGGTCGCCGTCTATCTCCGCGTAGAGGACGTAGGTGCCGCCGCCGAAGTTGACGACGTTCAGCACCTCCAGGTCCTCGCGCAGCTCCTCCTCCGAGATCTTGAGCTCGTCGAGCACGTCGCGCACGGCCAGCGTCCGCTCCTCGCGCGCGGCCCCGATCAGCAGCCCGGCGAGCGTCACCAGGCGGGCGAAGCGCTCGGGGCGGATCGCCGACTCGCCGCGCCCGTTCGACCGCGAGCGCCCGTCGAGCTCCGGCTCCGGCCGCCGCGCCACCTTCGCGGTCCGGAACTCGCCCCGGTGGCGGGAGCGCATAAGCTCGATCCGCCGCTCCATCTCCTCGGCCAGCTCCGGCGGCGCCAGCAGGCTGGCGTTCTCGCGCCAGCCGACGACCCACGAGATGAGCTGGCGGCCGGACGCGTAGTCCGTCTCGAAGACCGAGCCGCGGCCCGGAGCGCCATCCGCCTTCGTCGCTCTGCGCAGCCGCCCGTACTTGCCGTAGTCGCGCTCGACCAGCCACGCGATGCGCTCGCGTACGAAGACGCTCGCCCGCCCCTGGATCTCGCCCATCTGCCAGTCGGCCCGCGAGGCGTAGTCGTGGCGGTCGAAGTCCTTGGGCGGCGTGAAGTCGTGCTCGGCCTTGGTCGCGTAGGACACCTTGCCGCGGATCCGCGAGAGGCGGAAGACCCGCACGGCGCCGCGCTCGTGCGAGTACCCGATCAGGTAGAACTGGCCGGTCCGGAAGACGAGGTGGTAGGGGTCCACCTTGCGGTCCGAGACCTCGTCGCGCTCGAGCGAGTAGTAGCTGAACTCGATCGTCTTGCGCCGCGAGATCGCGGTCTCGATCTTCGCGAGCTGCTGGGAGAGCTCGCGCCCGCCGCCCGCGGCCGAGAGGCGGACGTCGATGGGCGCGGGGTCCTCGGCCGTCAGCGGGCTCGGGCGGCCCCAGGAGACCTGCTGCAGCGCCAGGCGCAGCGGCTCGGCGTAGGCGAACTCCCCGTCGAGCAGGCCGAGCGCCGTCCGCAGCGCGGCCAGCTCCTCGTCGGTGAACTCGATCTCCGGCAGGTAGTAGTTCTCCGGCGGCAGGGCGTAGAGCTCCGCCTCGAAGAAGCCCTCGGCCGGTTTCTCGACCTGGAGCGAGATGCCGAGGCTCTCGAGCTCCGCCCGGTCGGCGTAGAAGCGGCGCGCGAAGGCGTCGTCGTTCATCGAGCTGTAGCCCTCGACGTCGCGCTTGATCTCGAGCGCGGACACGGGCCGCCGGTTGGCCATCAGGAACGAGATCAGCGAGAGCTGGCGGATCAGCTTCTCGGTGTCCTTGGCCACGGCCCGCAGGATAGAGGCGCCCCCGCCGCGGGCGGCGCGCTCAGGCCGCCGCCATCGCCACGAGAGTGCGGAAATTCCGCGCTTGGCTCAGGCGGCCCGCTCGGCGAAGTAGGCGGCGCCTGCGATCCCGCGGTCGAACCGCGACCAGGCCTCGCCGTCGGCGAGCTCGCGCTCGATCCGGTCGAAGCTCCCGAGCTTGCCGCCCAGGTTGTCGAGCGCGTGGACCAGCGTCGCCTCGCGCGTCGCCGGGATCACGGGCGAGCCGTTCTCGTAGCTGCCGTGATGCGAGAGGATGATGTGGAGGATCGCCTGGGCGAGGCCGGGGTCGAAGCCCTCGATGCGCTCGATCTCGCGGCGGACCATGTAGTAGCCGAGCGGGATCTCGCCCTGCAGGCGGCCGGCGTCGGTCAGGTCGATCGCCAGCGGATCGTCGTTGTAGGCCTCGGTCTTGCCGATGTCGTGGAGGAGGGCGCCGGCGACGGCGACGTCGCGGTCCACGCCCGGGAAGAAGGCCGCCGCCGCGCTCACGGCCTGCGCCACCGAGACCGTGTGGTCGAGGAGGCCGTGCGGGTAGGCCTGGTGGTAGTACTTCGCGGCCGGCGCGTCGCGGAAGCGCGGCCAGACCGGCGAGTCGGGGCCGAGGAAGCGCTCGAGCAGGGCGCGGAGCTGGGGGTTCTGGATCGTCTCGAGCAGGTCGCGCAGGTCCGCCTCGAGGCGCTCGACGGGCACGTCGGGGGCGTCCACGAGGTCAGCGACCTCGTACTCGTGGGGCTGGGCGGGGCGGAGCGCCTCGACGATGATCGCGGCGCCGAACTGGGGGTGGACCTCGTAGCGGCCCTTGACCGCGACCACCGCCCCCGGCTCGGTGAGCCGGAAGCACGAGTCGACGTCGTCCCAGCACTTCGCCTCGACGCTGCCGGTGCGATCGCCGAGGCGGAGCTTCAGGTAGTCCCCGCCGCTCCGCTTGGGCAGCCGCTGGCGCTCGCGCACCGCGAAGATCCCCACCACCGGACCCTCGGTCAGGTCCTCGATTCTCGCTCTCTTGCTCATCGGCCCCAAGGTAATGAGAGGACCGGACGGTCCAGGTTCGCCCTCTTTCCCTCTCACCGGGCCCAGTCGCGCCTCGCTGCCCGGACCTGACAGCAGGGCGGCGTGCCTTCCTGGCACCCTCGTGGGGATGCGCAGAGCGTTCCTCCTCGTCGGGACCATCGTCTTCGTGGACACGGCGTTCTACGCCGCCATCGTGCCGCTGCTGCCCCACTACGTGCGCGAGCTCGGGCTCACGCAGACCGAGGCCGGCGTGCTCACGGCCTCCTACGCCGCGGGGACGCTCGTCGCCTCGCTGCCCGGCGGCGCCTGCGCCGCGCGCTTCGGCGCCCGGGCGGCGGTGCTGGCCGGGCTCGGCCTGCTCGCCGCCTCGAGCCTCGCCTTCGGCTTCGGCGCGAGCGCCGCGGTCCTCGACGCGGCCCGCTTCGCCCAAGGCGTCGGCGGCGCCTTCTCGTGGGCCGGCGGCTTCGCCTGGCTCATGGGCCTGGCGCCGAGCGAGCGCCGCGGGGAGGTGACCGGCGCCGCGCTGGGAGCGGCGATCTTCGGCGTAGTCGCCGGGCCCGTGCTCGGGGCCGCGGCGGTGAAGCTGGGCGCCCGCGAGGTGTTCACGGGCGTGAGCGCCGTGGCCCTCGGCCTCGGCGCGTGGGCCCTCCGGGTCCCCTCCGCGGCCGGCGCCGGGGCCGGCTCGCGCAGGCTCGCCCGGGCCAGCCGCGCCGTCTGGGGCGCGGTCGCGCTCTTCGCCCTGCCCGCCGCCTTCGCGGGGGCGATCAACGTGCTGGTGCCGCTTCGCCTCGACGAGCTCGGGGCGGGCGCGGTCCTGATCGGCGGCGTCTTCCTCGCCGCCGCCGTCGTGGAGGGCCTGATCACGCCGCTCGTGGGCAGGCTCTCGGACCGGCGCGGGCGCGCCGCCCCGCTCGCGGCCGGCCTCGCCGCCAGCGCGGCGCTCGGCGTCGTTCTCCCCCTGCTGACCGCGCTCGCGCCGCTGATCGCGGCCACGGTCGCGATCGTGGCCGCGCTCGCGATGTTCTGGGCGCCCGCCTCCGCCCTGCTCTCCGAGGAGGCCGAGGCCGTCGGGCTCGACCAGGGGCTGGCTGGCGCGCTCATGAACCTCGCCTGGGCGGGCGGCCAGGTCCTCGGCGGCAGCCTGGGCGGCGCGCTCGCGGACGCGGCCGGGGACGGCGCCGCCTACGGCGTGCTCGTCGCCGCCTGCCTGCTCGGCCTGGTGCTCGTGCCGCGGTCCCAGCGCGAGCCCGCGCCGGCGATTCCCGACTGAATCGCGCCGGGCCGCCGAGTAGCCGCGCGATCGGGCAGACTGCCGTGCGATGGACATCCGGACGGCCGACGTGGCGCTCTTCCTCCACCTCCTCGGCGCCTTCGCCTTCGTCGCCGGGATGGCGGTGGTCGCGATCGCCTTCGAGGCCGGGCGTCGCCGCGAGCAGCCGGCCGAGATCGCCCTCCTGCTCGGCCTGGCGCGCATCGGCGCCATCCTGGTCGCGATCGGCGCCCTCGCCTCCCTCGCCTTCGGCATGTGGCTCGTTCACCTGACGAGCTACGACCTGGGGACGGGCTGGATCGGCTGGGCGCTGGCGCTCTGGGTCGCCGCGGTCGTGCTCGGCGGGCTCGGCGGCCAGCGCCCGAAGCAGGCCCGCAAGCTCGCGAGCCGCCTGGCGGCCGCCGGCCAGCCGGCCAGCGAAGAGCTCCGCGCCCTGCTCTCCGACCGCCTCTCGCTGCTCGCCAACTACCTCGCGGCGCTCGCCGTCCTGGCGATCATCGTGCTGATGGTCTTCAAGCCTTAGCCGGCTGGGCGGGGAGCGAGGCGGAGGCCAGCACCGCGTCGAGGAGGCCCGGGAACCTCGCGTCCAGGTCCTCGCGGCGCAGCTCGGTGAGCTTCATCGCGCCGACGCGCGCCTGGCGGATCACGCCCGCCTCCCGGAGCACGCGGTAGTGGTGGGTCATCGTCGACTTCGCCACGCCGAGGTCGATGGCGCCGCACGGGATCGGCGCCTCGGCGGCGGCGAGCTCGCGCACCATCGCGAGCCGCTGCGGGTCGCTCAGGGCGTGTAGCACCGCGGTCAGCTCGATCTCCTCCCGCTCGGGATGGTGGAGAGTGGCCTGGACCATCTGGCGCCAGTATACGACGTTTGTCGAACTTTGGTACGATGCTCGGCGAACTTTCGAACAAACCGGAGGTCGGGAACCCTTGCCCCACGCCAACGCCGCCCAAGCCACCCCCGCGGCCTCCGCCTGGCCGCCGTTCGCCAAGCTCGCGGCCGCCGCGCAGGCCGCCTACGTCCTGGAGGCGCTGCGCAGGTGAACCCCGTAAGCGCCGTGCGCGGCGCCATGGGGCGCAACTCGAATGCCCTCCTGCTGGTCGTCTGCGTCGGCCAGTTCATGGTCATCCTGGACGTCTCGATCGTCAACGTGGCGCTGCCGGCGATCCGCGACGCGCTCGGCTTCTCCCAGGACGGGTTGCAGTGGATCCTCAACGCCCACACGCTCACCTTCGCCGGCTTTCTTTTGCTCGGCGGCCGGGCCACGGACCTCTTCGGGCGCCGCCGCGTCTTCTTCGCGGGCACCGCGCTCTTCTCCGGCGCCTCGCTCCTCTGCTCGCTCGCGCCCTCGCCGGGCCTGCTGCTCGCGGGCCGCGCCGCCCAGGGGATCGGCGGGGCGCTGATCTCGCCGGCCACGCTGGCGATCATCACCACCTCGTTCGACGAGGGCGCGCCGCGCAACCGGGCGCTCGGGATCTGGGGTGCGGTGGGCGCGGTCGGCGCCACCTCGGGGGCGCTGCTCAGCGGCCTTCTGACCGAGGCATTCGGCTGGCGCGCGATCTTCCTGATCAACGTCCCGATCGGGCTTGCGGTCGTGCTCTTCGGGAGCCGCTTCGTCCCGGAGGGGCGATCGCAGGCGGCCGGCCGCCACTTCGACTGGCTCGGCGCCGTCCTCGTCACGCTCGGCATGACCGCGCTCACCTACGGCATCGTGACCAGCGACCGGCTCGGCTGGGCCTCCCCCGGCGTCCTGGGGCCGCTCGCCGCCGGTTCGCTCCTGCTCGCGGCCTTCGTCGCCCATGAGGGCTGGATCGCCCGCGAGCCGCTGATGCCGCTGGCCCTGTTCCGCCTGCGCTCGCTCCAGGCGGCCAACCTCGTCATCTTCCTGCTCTACGCGGCCATCTTCGCCTTCTGGTTCTTCCAGTCGCTCTACATGCAGGGCACCCTCCACTACAGCGCCCTCCACACCGGGCTCGCCTTCGTGCCCATGACGCTGGCCGTGGCCGCCGGGACGCAGCTCGCCCCGCGCCTCACGCGGAGCGCCGGGACGCGCGCCGTGCTCGTCGCGGGGATGCTCTGTGCGGCGGCGGGCGAGGCGCTCCTGAGCGGCGTGCGGCCCGGGGGCAGCTACCTCGCCGACGTCCTCCCGGGCGGGGTCGCCGGCGCCTTCGGGCTCGGGCTGGCCCTCATCCCGGCCACCATCGTCGCCGTCCAGGGGGTGCCGGCTGCCGTGAGCGGGCTCGCCTCCGGCGTGCTCAACACGTCGCGGTTCGTGGGCGCCGCCCTGGGCCTCGCCGTGCTGAGCACGATCGCGGCCGCGCACTCCCACTCCGAGGCCGCCGCCGGCGCCGCCCGGGCCAGCGCGCTCACCGACGGCTTCCAGCTCCAGTTTCAGCTCGGCGCCCTTCTGTGCCTCGTCGGCGCCGCCGCCGCCGTTGCGATGCTGCGCGGGCGCGAGGAGGCCTCGGCGGCGCGCGAGTGCAACGCCGAGGTTGCCTGAGGGAGCGCGAGGTGGCCCGCTTCCTGCTCGTTCACGGCGCCTGGCACGGGGGCTGGTGCTGGGAGCGGGTGGTGCCGCTCCTGGAAGCGGCCGGCCACCGCGCCGAGGCCCCCACGCTGCGCGGGCTCGGCGAGCGCGCGGGCGAGCTCGAGCCACGGATCGGCCTGCGCGCCCACGTCGACGAGGTCGTCGCGCTGCTCGGGGACGGCCCCGAGCCCGCAGTGCTCGTCGGCCACAGCTACGGCGGGCTGGTGGCGCGCGAGGCCGCCGACCGCGCCCCCGCTCGCGTGCGCAGGCTCGTCCTGCTCGAGGGGTGGCTGGGCGACGACGGCGAGAGCCTGCTGACGCTGGCGCCCGGCTGGATGGCGGCCGCCTTTCGCCAGGCGGCCGAGGAGCGAGGCGGGGGCTGGCGCATCCCGCCGCCTGATCCCGCCACGCTGGTCACGTCGGAAGCCGACGCCGCCTGGCTCCGCGAGCGCATGACCGACCAGCCGCTGCGCACCTTCAGCGAGCCCACGCGGCTGACGGGCGCCGTCGGCGACGTGCCGACCACGGCGATCGTCTCGCCCGCGCCACTCGCCCCCTTCGGCGAATGGGCCGCCGCCGTGGGCGCGCCCGTGCTGACGATCCCCGGCGCGCACGACCTCATGCTCACCTCGCCAGCCGAGCTGGCGGCGGAGCTCCGGAGGCTCGCCTGAGCCGGCCTCGAGCGCGTTCCGGGCGCCGCCAACCCGCGTTCGCCGCGAGGCGACCGGATCCGATCGGCCACCTTCGGCTTGCGCCTGACGGGGCCTGCCGGGCCGCTCGAAGCCAGCCTCACGGCCGCTCGGCGCCGGATCTTGACCCGGCGCCGCGCGGCGGCTAGGGTCCTCGCCACATGAGGCACGCGGCACGCGCGGGGCGAAGGCGGCGGGGGGCGCTGGTCCTCGGGCTGGCCCTCGTGCTGGCGCTCGGGCTCTCGGCCGGCGGCTGGGCTTCGGGGGCGAAGACCCGTCGCGCGAGCGTCTCGTCGGGAGGCCAAGGGGGGGACGGCCCGAGCTACAACCCGTCGATCTCGGCCGACGGGCGCTACGTCGCCTTCGATTCGGCCGCGTCGAACCTCGTCGCCGGCGACACGAACGGTAACTACGACGTCTTCGTCTACGACCGAAGCACGCACAAGACGCGCCGCGTGAGCGTCTCCTCGAAAGGCCGGCAGGGAAACGACGACAGCTACGACCCGTCGATCTCGGCCGACGGGCGCTACGTGGCCTTCGCTTCGAGCGCGTCGAACCTGGTCGCCGGCGATGCGAACGACGCCGCCGACGTCTTCGTCTACGACCGAAGCACGCACAAGGCGCGCCGCGTGAGCGTCTCCTCGGGCGGCCAGGCGGGGAACGGCGACAGCTTCCACCCCTCGATCTCGGCCGACGGGCGCTACGTCGCCTTCGACTCGTACGCGTCGAACCTGGTCGCCGGCGATGCGAACAACGCCTTCGACGTCTTCGTCTACGACCGAAAGACGCACAGGACCCGCCGCGTGAGCGTCTCCTCGGGAGGTGCGGGAGGGAATGGCGCAAGCGTCTATCCCTCGATCTCGGCCGACGGGCGCTACGTGGCCTTCACCTCGGTCGCGTCGGACCTGGTCGCCAACGACACGAATGACGCGACCGACGTCTTCGTCTACGACCGAAAGACGCACAGGACCCGCCGCGTGAGCGTCTCCTCGGGAGGCCAGCAGGGGAACGACACGAGCTCCAGCCCCGCGATCTCGGCCGACGGGCGCTATGTGGCCTTCGCCTCGTTCGCTTCGAACCTCGTCGCCGGCGACACCAACGGCGTCCCCGACGTCTTCGTCTACGACCGAAGGACGCACAGGACGCGCCGCGTGAGCGTCTCCTCGGGAGGCCAGCAGGGGAACGACACCAGCACCAGCCCCGCGATCTCGGCCGACGGGCGCTACGCCGACTTCGAGTCGGACGCCTCGAACCTGGCCGGCGGCGATGAGAACGGCTTCCGGGACATCTTCGTCTACGACCGAAGCACGCACAAGACGCGCCGCGTGAGCGTCTCCTCGGGCGGCCAGCAGGGGGACGGCGACAGCTTCAACCCCTCGATCTCGGCCGACGGGCGCTACGTCGCCTTCGAGTCGTTGGCGTCGGACCTCGTCGCGGGTGACATGAACGGCACCCGCGACGTCTTCGTCCACGGCCCGCTGGGCTGAGCCGAAATCATGCGCTCGGCGGGATGCCGGGCCGGCTCGGGCCGGCGCCGCTTGGCGTGTCGGTGGTCCAGGCCCAGGCAACTGGATGCCCCGTTGGGCTTGGCGGCGGGTTGCCGGAGCGCGCCCACTGCAGCGATGGCGAGGGGCGGAATCGAACCGCCGACACCACGATTTTCAGTCGTGTGCTCTACCGCCTGAGCTACCTCGCCGGAACCGGTAAGGCTAGCGGCCGGGGGGCGGCGTTTGCGGCCCCTCCGCGAGGTCACTGGCTCGCCGGTCGTGCTCGCGGGGGCGGCGCCTCACTGTCCGTCGAATCGCGCTCGGCGGCCCTCAAAGCGCGCCTGCGCTCGCGGCCGCTCGCCGTGCCTTGGCCCGCGCCCGCTCCTCGATCTGGCGCACCCGCTCGACGGAGACGCCGTGGCGCTCGGCGAGCTCGGCCAGCGTGGCCGGCGGGCCGCTGGCCCCACTGCGCGCGGCGAGGATCTCGCGCTCGCGCGGGCTGAGCGCCGAGAGCAGGGCGGCCAGCTCCTGGGCCTCGATGCGGTCGAGGACCCGCTCGTACTCGCCCTCGGCGAGCGGGTCGGCGATCAGGTCGCCGAAGGGCCCGGTCGCGGCATCCGGTCCCGGAGCGGGCTCCTCCAGCGAGCGCGCCGCGCGATCGGCGGCGAGCAGGCGGCGCACCTGCTCGATCTCGATCCCGGCGCGCTCGGCGAGCTCAGCCGGCCCCGGGTCCGCGTTGCCCTCGCGGGCGAGCTCGGCCGAGGCATCACGCAGCCTCGAGAGAGAACGCAGCGCGCGATCGGAGAGGACGAGGGGCCTGGCGAGCTCGGCGACGAGGCCCTGGATCGCCTGCCGGACCCACCACGAAGCGTAGGCCCAGAAGGCCGCGCCCCGGCCGGGCTCGTAACGCTCGACGGCTCGAAGCAAGCCGACGACTCCCTCCTGCAGAAGCTCGACCCGGGAGAGCCCGGCGTGGCTGCGGTAGTCGGCCGCGATGCTCGCGATGCGCGGCAGGTAGGCCTCGACGAGGCGCTCACGTGCCCTGTCGTCGCCGGCCTTGGCGGCGGCGATCAGGCGCTGCTCGTCCTCCTCCGAGGCGGGCTCGCGCCGCGCGAGGCGCGCGAGGTAGGAGTCGAGGGCCGGCGATCCGCGCGCATCGCCTCGGCCGTCGTCCCCGAGGCCCGCCGGGAGCGCGGCTCCGCTGCCTTCTGGCTCGCTCGAGGCCATGCGCCGAGGTTACGGGCACAAGAAACGGCGACCGGGGAAACCGGTCGCCGTCCTCTCCTTCTCCTACGTCTCCGCCCGGCTTCCCGGCGGGGCCGGGTGGGCCGGGGACACCCCCGGGCGGGGGGCGCTGCCTCGGTACGTCGGTGAAGGTTGTTCGAGGCCTGGGCGGCCTCGCGGCGAATTCTACGCCGCGGCCGCCTCGAGCTCCCGCTGTCCGCTGCCGATCTCGACCCGGTGCGGCTTCAGCGTCGCCGGCTTCGGGACGTGGACCTCGAGCACGCCGTCGTGGACGTCCGCGGTCACCGCGTCGGGATCGACGCCCTTCGGGAGCCGCAGCATCCGCTGGAAGGCGCCGAAGCCACGCTCGAGCCGGAGCGCGCGACCGTCCTCGGTCGCCTCACGCTGGCCGGAGATCCTGAGGACATCGTCCTCGACCACGATCTCGAGATCATCGGCCCCGAGGCCCGGGACGTCGAGCCGGGCGATGATCTCGTCATCGGTCTCGATCAGGTCAGCGGCGGGCACCCATGCGCGGGCGCCGTTGGCGGTGAGCCCGGTGAAGATGCGATCGAAGTCGTCCAGAAGCGGGAACAGCGTCATGGGCACCTCACCTCCTTTCCTCACGAGACTCGGCCTTCAGCTTTCGCCCTTGTGATTAGGCCGAGGCCGCGCCGTTTCAACCCCCTCGATCCGCTTCTCGTAGCGCACCAGGGGCAGGCCCAGGCGCTCGAAGAACGTGCGCGCGCCGCTGGCCCGCCACCCCTGCGCCTCGTAGAAGCGCCGGGCGGGAGCGCCCTCCGGCGTCCAGAGGGCGGCCTGGCCGAACCCGCGGGCCGCGATCTCGCGCTCGGCGAGCGCGAGCAGGGCGCTTCCAACCCCCGTCCGCCAGCGCCCGGGGTCGACGAACAGGGCGAAGACCTGCGCCACGCCCGGCCGGAGGCGGCCGTCGCTCGTGCGGTCCTGGCGCAGGCCGACGACCGCTGCGAGCTCGCCGCCGGGGCCGAAGGCGCCGCGCGCCCAGGTGTCGGCCTGGCCCAGCCGGTGCTCCCAGCTCTCGCGGTACCAGGCGAGCGCCGGGGGCTGCCAGCCCGCCGGCGCCCAGTCGAGGTACGTGCGATCGCAGCGCCCGACGAGCTCGATCACCGCGGGCAGGTCGGCGAAGCGGATCTCGCGGATGCTGAGGCCGCCCGGCGCGCCGGTCACGGCCAGCGCTCCCCCTCGTCGCGCAGAGCGCGCTCGACGGCGTCCGCGGGGTCGCTCGCCCGCTCGACCCCCGCGTCCCCAGGGCCGCCCGGGGGCGGGGCCAGCTCCCAGCTTGCGATGGCCACCACCCTCCTGCCCAGCCGCCGGGCGTGCGCGATCTCGGACAGCGTGCCCCAGCCGCCGCCGACGGCGATCACGGCGCTCGCCGACGCGACCACCGCCAGGTTGCGGGCCTGGCCGAGACCGGTGGCGACGACGTGCGTGCAATGCTCGCTCGCCTCGCCGGGGTCGGCTCCGGGCAGGATCCCGATCACGGTCCCGCCGGCGCCGGCTGCGCCGCGCGCGGCCGCCTCCATCGCGCCGCCGAGCCCGCCGCACACGACCACCGCGCCGGCCTCGGCCAGCCGCCGGCCGACCTCCTCGGCCAGCGCCGCGACCTCCGGCGCGGCGGCGCCGGGACCGATGACCGCGATCGCGGGCGCCCGCTTCAGGGTCGCCTCCCCGCTGGCCGCGCCCGCGCGGCTCCGGCGCTGATCATCCGTTCCATGAGCTCGAGGGCGCCGGCCTTGTGGAGGGGCTCGTTCAGGTTGCCGCACTTCGGGCTCTGGACGCAGGAGGGGCAGCCGTGATCGCACGGGCACTCGCCGATCAGGCGCGCAGCATCGGCGACCAGGCGCGGGAACTCCTCGAAGGCGCGGCGCGCGATGCCGACGCCTCCCGGGTGGCCGTCGTAGATGAAGATCGTCGGGCGGCCGGTCTGGAAGTGGACGTTCGTGGAGAGCCCGCCGATGTCCCAGCGGTCGCACATCGCGAGCAGCGGCAGGACCGCGATCTGGCTGTGCTCGGCCGCGTGGAGCGCGCCCAGCAGGACATCCGGCGGAAGCGCGCCGGGCCCGGCCAGCTCGTCCGGGAGCTCGTACCAGAGCGCCTGGGTCGGGAAGTTGGTCTCCGGCAGGTCGAGCGTCGCCAGGTCCAGGACCGCGTGGTCCTCGAGCCGCTTGCGCTGGAACGCGACCACCTGCTGCGTCACCGAGACCTCGCCGAAGCGGACGGCGGCCCCCAGCTCCTCGCCGCGCTCGGCCGTGCTCTCGATGAAGACCTCGGTCTCGATCTTGGGCTGCGTGTACCAGTCGCCGTCGAAGGGCTCGACGAGGGCGCGGCGCTCGTCCACGTCCAGCTCGCGCACCTCGTAGGCGCGGCCGAGGTGGAGGTAGACGGCGCCGGGGTGAACGGTCGAGAACGCTCGCTCGGCCTCGACCGTCCCGATCAGCTCGCCCGAGCCGAGGTCCACCACGACCACCGCGTCGGGCGAGGCGGAGCGCAGCGCGATCTCGCCGGCGGGAAAGCCGGGACCGCGGGTGAGGAAGCGGCCGTCCCGGGCCCGCCGCAGATGCCCCTGGGCCACGAGGGCCGCCGCGCGCTCGCGCCAGCGCCCGCCGAGGATCGCATCGTCGCTCGCGGCGAGCGGCGCCTCGTAGGCGGCGGCGCGCAGGTGCGCGAGCTGGATCCGCTCGCTCTCGTGGTCGAGGATCGCTGCCTCGACCGGCCGGCGCAGGAACTCGTCCGGGTGGCGGCAGAAGAACTGGTCGAGCGCGTCCTCGCCCGCGATGTAGACGGCGAGGCCTCCGCGCCGGCGGCCCGCCCGCCCCCACATCTGCCGCAGGCTGGCGACGGTGCCGGGGAAGGTGACGCAGACGGCCGCGTCGAGCTCGCCGACGTCGATGCCGAGCTCGAGGGCGTCGGTGGCCACGACCGCGAGGAGCTCGCCGCCCGCCAGGCGGGCCTCGATCTCGCGCCGCTGGCTCGGCGTGTAGCCGGCGCGGTACGGCGCGATCCGCTCCGCCAGCTCGGGACGGCCGAGCTCGCCGAGGCGGTCGCGGGCGAAGCGCTGGATCAGCTCGATCCCGCGCCGGCTGCGCAGGAAGCAGATCGTGCGCGCGCCGGCGGCGACGAGGTCGGCCAGCACCTCGGCCGCCTCCGTCAGCACGGAGCGCCGCCGCATCGTCGCCTCATCCACGATCGGCGGGTTCCACATCGCGATCAGCCGCTCCGCCCGCGGCGCCGCGTCCGAGTCCACGAGCGCGAACGGCTCGCCCACCAGGCGCTCGGCCAGCTCGAGGGGGTTGGCGATCGTCGCCGAGGCGAGCGCGAAGCGGGGCGCGGCGCCGTAGATCCGCGCCACGCGGCGCAGCCGCCGCAGGACGTTGGCCACGTGCGAGCCGAACACGCCCCGGTAGGTGTGCGCCTCGTCCACCACCACCCAGGCGAGGCGGGCGAGGAACTCTGCCCACGAGCGGTGGTGGGGCAGGATGCCGACGTGGAGCATGTCGGGGTTCGTGAGCACCAGGTTCGAGCGCTTGCGGATCGCCGGCCGCTCCTCGCGCGGCGTGTCGCCGTCGTAGATCGCGGGCCGCAGCCGCTCGAGCCCGAGCTCGCCCAGTTTGCGCGCCTGGTCCTGGGCGAGCGCCTTCGTGGGGTAGAGGTAGAGCGCCCGGGCCTCGCCGCCCAGGATCGCGTCGAGCGCCGGGAGGTTGAAGCTGAGCGACTTCCCGGAGGCCGTGCCGCTGGTGATCACGACGTTCCCCTCGCGCGCCGCGGCGAGGGCCTCGGCCTGGTGCGCGTACAGGCGCCCGATCCCGGCGCGGCGAAGCGCCTCGCGGAGCTCCGGCCTCACGCCGCGCGGGACCGGCACCTCGCGCGCCGGGCGCGGCGGCTCCACCTCGCTCGCGACGAGCCGCCCCTCCGCGGCGCCCCGGGCGAGGAGTGCGGACCAGGCGGCTGCCCCCGCCTCAACCGCCATCGGGCTCACCGTGCGCGATCGCCGCCGCCACCCGCAGGGCGTCGAGCGCGCTCGCGTCGTGCAGGCGGACGAGCTCGGCCCCGGACGCGACCGCCAGCGCCGTGGCGGCCGCGGTCGCCCACTCCCGCTCCTCGGCCGGAGCGCGGTCCTCCCACGAGCCCGCCAGCACCGCACCGAGGAAGTCCTTCCGCGAGAGCGCGACGTAGAGCGGCCGCCCCAGGCTGCGCAGCTCGCCCAGGCGGCCCAGGACCTTGAGGTCGTCCTCGACCGAGAGGTCGAAGTCGAGCCCCGGGTCGAGCGCGATCTGCTCCTCGGCGACGCCGCGCGCGAGCGCCGCCTCGATCCGCTCCGCGAACCAGCGCTCGAGGTCGGCCAGGGGATCGGCGCGGCGCGGCGGCTCGCGGTCCTCCCGCGGCGGGCCCTCGATGTGCATGAGCACGTAGCCGCAGCCGCGCTCGGCCACGAGGTCGAGCATCGCGGGGTCCGCGCCGCCCGAGATGTCGTTGATCGCGACCGCTCCCGCGTCGAGCGCCTCGGCCGCCACCGCCGCCGAGAAGGTGTCGGCGGCGACGGGCAGGCCCGAGCGCTCGGCCAGCCCGGCCACGGCCGGCACGAGCCGCGCCGCCTCCTCGGCGGCGGGGACGGGCGGGCCGGCGCGGGCCGCCACCGCGCCGACGTCGAGCATGCCGAAGCCCTCGCGCGCCAGGCGCAGCCCGTCCTCGATCGCGCGCTCGGGGGTGCCGCTCCGGGCGCCGGCGAAGAACGAGTCGCTGGTCACGTTCACGATGCCGACGCCGATCGGCGGCGGGAAGCTGAGCGTGCGGTCCGACAGGCGCCAGCTGGCCACGTGCGGCTACCGTAGCCAACCCCGATGGCGCTCCGCTGCGTGTACACCGACCTCGACGGGACCCTGCTCGGCGCCGGGGGCTCGATCTTCCGCGACGCCGACGGCGACTTCACGCTCCTGCCCGCGCGGGCGCTCGAGGCCTGCTACCGCGCCGGCGTCGAGGTCGTGATCATGTCCGGGCGGCGCGAGGCGAGCGTGATGGCCGACGCGCGGATGATCGGCCAGAGCTCCTACATCTACGAGGCCGGCTGCGGCGTCCACATCGACGGCGAGGACACGCTGCTGATCGGCCGCTGGGCCGAGGGCGACGGGACGCCCGCCGAGCGCATGGTCGCGGCCGGGATCCCGGACCTCCTCTTCGAGGCCTTCCCCGGACGGCTCGAGTGGCACGGCCCCTGGCACGCGGAGCGGCGCTACTCGCACCTGATGCGCGGCAAGGTCGACGTCGCCGAGGCCAACCGCCTGCTCGCCGAGCACGGCCACGAGGACCTGCGCTTCCTCGACAACGGGGCGATCACCCACCGCATGGAGGGGATCGAGGGTTACGCCCACGCCTACCACGTCGTCCCCGGCGACGCGAGCAAGGCCAACGCGGTCGCATTCCACGCCCGCGCCCGCGGCTATGCCCGCGAGGAGTGCATCGCGATCGGCGACTCGCTCGAGGACCTCGACGCCGCCGCCTGCGTCGGGCGCTTCTTCGTCGTCGCCAACGGGCCCGAGCGCGACGACGCGCTGCGGGCGGCGCTGCCGCGATTCGCCAACGCGACCGTCACCGAGGGGCGGATGGGCGAGGGCTTCTACGAGGCGGTGATCTCCTCGCTCGCAGGGGCGCGGGGCGCCTGAATCAGTCCAGGCGTGGCGCCGCGCTCGCGCCCCGGGCCGCGCGCACGAGCCGGTCGGTGAGCCGCGGAAGCGCGCCGCTCAAGCCGAGCGCCCGCACGAGCGGAGGCTCGTAGACGGAGCGGCGGTCCTCCTCGACCGCCGCGACGATGGCGTCCACGAGCTCGCTCACCGGGCGCTCGGCCTCGTTGGCCCGCCAGTCGGGCAGCCGGTCGCGCTGATGGTCGAGGATCGTCGTCGCGTACTCGCCCGGGAACACGGTCGTCACCGAGATCCCCGTGCCCGAGAGCTCGTGGCGCAGGGCCTCCGCGAGGCCGCGGTCGAACGCCTTGGTCGCTCCGTAGACCGCCCCCCAGGGGAAGCTGCGGAGCCCGGCCGCGGAGGAGAGGACGACGATGTGGCCGCGGCCGCGATCGAGCATGACCGGCAGGGCCGCCTTGAGGGTGTAGAGGACGCCCAGGCAGTTGACCTCGACCATGCGCTCGGCGGACTCGAGCTCCTGGTCGGCGAAGGGCGCGTACTCGAGCACGCCGGCGTTCGCGACCAGCAGGTCGAGCGAGCCCGCCCTCTTCACGAAGCGCTCCACGGCCCGCTGCACCTGGCCGCGCTTGGCGACGTCCGCGGCGAGCGCGACGTGCGGGCCGGCCGGGCTCTCGGGCAGGCGCCCGGCCAGCTCGGCCAGCGCCTCCTTGCCGCGCGCGAGGAGCCCGAGGCGGGCGCCGCGGGCGGCCAGCGCCCCGGCGAGCGCCGCCCCGACCCCGCGCGAGGCCCCGGTGATCAGGGCGGTGGTCCCGGGCTCGATCCGCATCGTCCCCATCCTGCCACTACCATCGAGCACGGTGTCGTCCGAGCACGCCACGGTCGCCGAGGAGGAGTACCTCCAGATCATGTTCTGGCTCGAGGAGGCGGGCCTGCCGATCACGGGCGCCAACATCGCGCGGGCGATGCAGCTGTCCGCCCCCACGGTCCACGAGATGATCGGGCGGCTCGAGCGCGACGGCTACGTCCAGCGGCGCAGCGACAAGTCGCTGGCCTTCACCCCGGACGGCCGCAAGCACGCCGAGGCGATCGTCAAGCGCCACCGGCTGATCGAGCGCTTCCTCACCGACATCCTGGGCGTGCCCTGGGACGAGGTCCACGAGGAGGCGGAGCGGCTCGAGCACGCGATGTCGCCGGTGCTCGAGGAGCGCATGCGGGCGGCGATCGGCGACGCCAAGACCTGCCCCCACGGCCACCCGATCGAGGGGCCCCGCGAGCAGGGGAGCCTCCTCGCCGACGTCGAGCCGGGCGCCAGCGTCCAGATCCTCCGCTTCGAGAACGAGGCCGAGGAGCTCCTCCACTACCTGAAGCAGGCCGGCCTCCGGCCCGGCCTCGAGGGCACGCTCGAGAGCTCCGGCGACGACGAGGTCGTGGTGATCTCGCCGGACGGCACCCACCGCGTCTCCCGGAGCGTCGCCGAGACCGTCTCCGTCCGCGCCGATCCGGCTCCCCCGCCCCGGCCTCCCCTCCCCGACCAGCTCGTCCTCTCCAGCGACCGCTACGGGCGCTAGCCGAGCCGCCTTGCGCGCGGCTAGTGGGGTGTCTCATGAGGTTCGCCCGGAAATGACGAGGTCCAGGCGCCGCCAGGCAAGGACGCAGGAAGCCCGAATAGCAGCGCTATTCGGGCGACCGAGGACGCCGCATGGCGGTGATCTGGGGCCGTCATTTCGG
>Ga0070741_10004796_pt1 | contig 31123 bp, 23 predicted proteins | sample Coa_R1_4_FD_66440 | JGI IMG/M metagenome (GOLD analysis project Ga0070741, IMG submission 66440) | Surface soil microbial communities from Centralia Pennsylvania, which are recovering from an underground coalmine fire - Coalmine... | ecosystem: Environmental > Terrestrial > Soil > Unclassified ... | reverse complement strand
CCACCGTCGCCGCGGCCTTCGGAACTCCGCTCCACCGCTACAGCCTCAACGGCGAAAACCACATCGCTCCCTCCGCCGACATCACCCTCCCCTCCGCGCTCGCCGGCATCGTCACTGGCGTCCGCGGTCTCTCCGACTACCGCCCTCACCCCCACCTCCGCAAGGGCAACGGCGCGGCCTTTAAGCCCGCCTTCACCTCCGGCCAGACCGGCAATCACTTCCTCACCCCCGGCGACATCGCCGTCATCTACGACATCAAGGCGGCCTACAACGCCGGCTACAACGGCTCCGGCCAGACCATCGCCGTCATGGGCCAGTCCGCCATCTCCAGCACCGACGTCACCCGCTTCCAGACCGCCATCGGCCAAACCGCGAACCCGCCCAACGCCATCCTCGTTCCCAACACCGGCGCCTCGCAGACCTACAGCGGCGATGAATCCGAATCCGATCTCGATACCGAGTACGCCACCGGCATGGCTCCCGGCGCCACCATCGACTTCGTCTACGTCGGCGCCAACGCCACCGCCAGCGTCTTCGATTCACTCACCTGGGCCATCACCAATCGCATCGCCCCCATCCTCAACATCAGCTACGGCGAGTGCGAAGCCAACCTCGGCCAGTCGCAGTACACATCCCTCAACGCCACGCTGCAGCAGGCCGCCGCCCAGGGCCAGACCATCGTCTCCGCCGCCGGCGATAGCGGCTCCAGCGACTGCTACGACCCCACCAGCCCCACCACCATCGTCCAGACCCAGGGCCTCGGCGTCGACTTCCCCTCCTCCAGCCAATACGTCACCGGCGTCGGCGGCACCGAGTTCCTCGCAGCCGACGTTACCGCCAGCAGCAGCAGCACAACCTATTTCTCCGCCAACGGCAGCTCGGACGTCCTCGTCTCCGCCCTCTCCTACATCCCCGAGCAGGCCTGGAACGACAGCTCCGCTGCGAGCATCTCCTCCGGCCTCTCCGCTGGCGGGGGCGGCGTCAGCATGTTCACGTCCGCGCCCTCCTGGCAGACCGGCGTTCCCGGCATCCCCGCCGGTGCCAGCTTCCGCCTCCTGCCGGACATCGCTCTCGATGCCTCTCCCAACAACGCGCCCTACGCCTACTGCAGCAGCGACACCACCGCCTGGGCATCCGGCCAGCAGGGAAGCTGCACCTCCGGCCTGCGCGACAGCTCCAGCCAGGACCTCACCGTGGCCGGCGGCACCAGCTTCGCCGCGCCCATCTTCTCCGCCATGGTCGCCCTCCTCAACCAGGCGAGGGGCTACACCTGGCAGGGCGTCGTCGACCCCACGCTCTACACGCTCGCCTCCAACCCCGTCACCTACGCCTCCGCCTTCCACGACATCACCACCGGCAGCAACGAGTGCACCATCGGCGCCACCTACTGCGGGACCGGCACGGATGTGACCAACTACGGCGCCGGCGTTGGCTATGACGAAGCCACCGGTCTCGGCTCCATCGACCTCAACAACCTGCTCACCGCCTGGCCGAAGAACACCGCCACCAACAACGCCAAGGCCTTCACTCTCAGCTCGTCGGCGATCTCCATCACCCAGGCCACCGCCACCACTGCAGCCTCCGGCACCTCCACCATCACCGTCACCCCCGTCAACGGATACACCGGCACCGTCACCTGGACCGTGACCTCCAGCGCCACCGTCTCCGGCGCCTGCTACACGCTTCCCAACGCCACCGTCGGCAGCTCGCCCGCCACCGCAACCCTCACCGTCACCACCGGCAACAGCTCCTGCCCGTCCGGCACAACCGCCCTCCTTCGCACCGGCACGCAGAACGCCGCCGCGCATACCCCAGCCCCGCCCGCGCACCATACCCCAACGGTCCCGGTGCTCGCCGGTCTCAGTTTCGCCTCGCTACTCTTCCTCGGCCGTCGTAGCCGTCGCCTGCCCGCTCTCCTCGCCGTCGTCGTCCTGGCCGGCGTAGGGCTCGGCCTCTCCGGCTGCGGTGGCGGCACGTCCCTCGGCAATCCTTGCATCGCGAACTGCGGAACCGGCGGCGGTGGCGGTGGCGCTGGAACCACCAACTACACCATCACCGTCATCGGCAGGGACACAACGACCAGTTCCATCGCCGCCAACACCACCCTCGCCTTCACCCTCACCGTCCAGTAGTCGGGCCCACATCCGGTGAGGGAATCAGCCCCGGTCGGCACACGCCGTCCGGGGCTTCTGTGATCAACGCCCTCCGCGCCGCCCAGAATCCCGCGCCCAGCAGCAGCAGCGCCACCAGCCCAAACTTCTGGCTCACCGGCACCAGCGCAGCCTCCGCCACGCCCACCACCCACAGCCACACCGTGAATCGCGGCCACCTTCGCACCATCAGCACACCCGCCAGCACCACCACGCTCAGGTCGTACATGAACACGTGATAGTCCACCGCCAGCGCCAGCAGCAGCGCCGACGCGAACACCACGTCGAACCTCCGCTTATCCGCGCGCATCCACATCAGCGCGCCCACACCCAGAACCGCCACCCAGGCCACCGCTGTCGCCATCACCAGCTCGCGCGGCTCCTTCACCACAAACGCCAGCAATCCCCGCACCGACGGCATCCGCGTCAGGCTCGGTACATCGTGCACCGCCGCCAGGTACACAATCGCCGCGCGATAGCTCGGAACCAGCGCCCGCCCCACCACCGCAAACGACACCGCCGCCATGCCCGCCACTGTAGCGACCGCGCCGCCCACCACCCTCCACCGCCGCATCGCCACAAAAAACAACAGCACTGGAATCGCGAGCTGAAACCGGACAAACGTTAACCCCAGGCAGCACCCAGCCGCGACATCCCGCCCCTCGTCCGCCAGCAGGAACACCCACGTGTACAGCAGCAGGCAAACGATGTGGTCCTGCCCGGCCGCCAGCCCGCAGGCCAGCGGAAGCCACCCCGCCGCAAACACCGCTCCAAGCTGCACTCCGGTCAGATCGCCCAGCAGTCGGCGCATGCTGAACGCAATCCAGCACAGCCCACCGATACTCAGCGCCTCCCACACCCGGAACGCCCGGTCGATTCCCATCAACGTCAGCGGCGCAAACAGCAGCGCCTCCACCGGCGGGTGTACCCACGGCAAAAATTGCCGGCCCCGCACCGCCGTCTGGTACTGCTTCTGCACGCTCAACGAGTACAGATTCTGCGGCTCCTGCCGAACAATCTCGCCCGCCGCATAGTGGCTCATAAAGTCCGACGCTCTTGCCCCGGCCAGCCTGGCCAGCGGCACAAACACGGTCAGCACACACACCATCGCCGCAATCGTGTTCAGCCACATCCGCGAGACCGGTCGCATGCTCGGCAGCCTATCCCCACGCACCCCGCCTGCAAAGCAAATTCGTAATCCCGCCGCCTGCGGGTGCCCCGTTCATGCGCGCTTTTGCGCATGAGCGGGAAGAGCCGGGCGGACAGTCAACCCTCGCACCCTGTTTTCCACTATCTGGCCCTGCTCTCCACCGCTGCTTATCTTGCGTCCACGAGCCCGCAGAACTACCCTGAACCTTGCCGGACCCCTGTTGACCACTTTTGCACCGGGCTCTCCTCCACGACTGACGCGGCCTCTGCCCGCTTTCCACAGCAAAACGCCAGCATTTTTGAGACCCCAAATCCTCCAATGCCCATTTTGGGGAGTATCTGCGGTAGCACCACAATATCTAGTTGTTTTATACTTGACTCGTACCAGAGCTGGCGGTACTTTCGTCTTCACGCCCGGCTTTGGTGAAGCGCCTGACTCCTTGGCTCACACCCTGACCCAGGACCTTTAACCCGGCTCCGTCCCACCCGTAGGACTCGAGACCGGCCCAAGAAATCCAGGTCGAGTTCAGGTAGCTTCACCCCGCCGGTGAATCGGGGTCCCCGGACAGCTTGCTGGCTGGGGTGACACCCCCCGGCACCGCCTAAAAATCCATGACCGCAGGCCCCTCGGCCTCGGCCATCTCAGCTCTTCGAGAGGTTTCGCCCATGGCCGATATCGTTACTCCCGCCGCTTCCGCTTCCGCCACTCAGACCTCCTCCAATCCGGCGACCACCCCCGACGGACTCAAGAGCGCCCGCGGCTTGAAATTCGAACGTCACTTCACCAAACCCGGCGTCTCCCCCTTCGACGAGCTCACCTGGGAGCTCCGCGACGCCATCATTCAGGACTTCAAAGGCAAGGTCATCTTCGAGCAAAAGGACGTCGAAACACCCTCCTCCTGGTCCATGACCGCGACCAACATCGTCGCGTCCAAGTACCTCCACGGCCAGGTGGGCACGCCGGAGCGTGAATCCGGCGTCCGCGCCCTCGTCTCCCGCGTCGCCGAATCCATCCGGGACTGGGGCCTCCGCGACGGCTACTTCGCCTCGCCCGAAGACGCCGCCGTCTTCTTCGACGAGCTCTGCCATCTCCTCCTCAATCAGAAGGCCGCCTTCAACTCGCCCGTCTGGTTCAACGTCGGCTGCGATCGCCTCGAGCCCAACTCCGATGCCCACAACTGGCACTGGGACGCCGAGAAGAACGACACCGTCTTCTCCAAAACCGGCTACACCCGCCCGCAGTGCTCCGCCTGCTTCATCAACTCCGTCGACGACTCGCTTGACAGCATCCTCACCCTCGCCAAGACCGAGGGCATGCTCTTCAAGTGGGGCTCCGGCGCCGGCTCCAACCTGTCCAAGATCCGCGGCTCGATGGAAACCCTCTCCGGCGGCGGCACCGCCTCCGGCCCGCTCTCGTTCATGCGCGGCTTCGACGCCTTCGCCGGCGTCATCAAGTCCGGCGGCAAGACCCGCCGCGCTGCCAAGATGGTCATCCTCAATGTCGACCACCCCGACATCTCCGACTTCATCGAGTGCAAGGTCGCCGAAGAGCGCAAGGCCTGGACCCTCATGTCCGCCGGCTACGATGGCTCCTCGCCTGACAGCGAAGCGTTCACCTCGATCTTCTTCCAGAACGCCAACAACTCCGTCCGCGTCACTGACGAGTTCATGAACGCCGTCCAGAACAACGACACGTTCTTCACCAAGTCTGTCAAGAACGGCGCGCCGGTCAAGGAGTACCGCGCCCGCGACATCATGCACCACATCGCCGAAGCCACCTGGCAGTGCGGCGACCCCGGCATGCAGTACGACTCCACCATCAACCGCTGGCACACCTCCAAGAACACCGCGCGCATCAACGCCTCGAACCCCTGCAGCGAGTACATGTTCCTCGACGACTCCGCCTGCAACCTCGCCAGCTTCAACCTGATGAAGTTCCTCACCCCCGGCGGCCAGTTCGACGTCCCCGCCTACCGCCACGCCATCGCCGTCGTCACCACCGCCATGGAGATCATCGTCGACGCCGCCGGCTACCCCACCGAACAGATCTCCCGCAACTCGCACGACTACCGCCCGCTCGGCCTCGGCTACGCCAACCTCGGCGCTCTTCTCATGGACTTCGGCCTGCCCTACGACTCCGACGCCGGCCGCGCCTTCGCCGCCACCGTAACGGCCATCCTCTGCGGCGACGCCTACGCCCAGTCCGCCCGCATCGCCGAATCCTGCCCGCCGCTCGGCGCCGCCACACCTCTGACTCAGCGCGTCGAGCGCGACGGCGGTGCCTGCCCCGGCTTCTACGTCAACCGCGAGCCCTTCCTCGACGTCATCCGCATGCACCGCGCCGAGGTCAACAACATAGACAAGAATCTCAAGCCCAGCCCCAAAGGCTCCGCAGACGCGCAAGGCTTCATCGCGCCCCAGCTCGACGAACTCAAAGCCGCCGCCCAGCTAGCCTGGGACGAGGCCCTCGTCCTCGGCGAACAGTTCGGCTACCGCAACTCCCAGGTCACCGTCCTCGCCCCCACCGGCACCATAGGCTTCATGATGGACTGCGACACCACCGGCATCGAGCCCGACCTCGCCCTCGTCAAGTACAAGAAGCTCGTCGGCGGCGGCATGATCAAGATCGTCAACAACACCGTCCCCGGCGCCCTCTTCAAGCTCGGCTACAAGGACGCCGAGGTCCAGGGCATCGTCAACTACATCGACGCCACCGGCACCATCGAAGGCGCCCCCGGCATCAAGCCCGAACACCTCGCCGTCTTCGACTGCTCCTTCAAGCCCGCCAAGGGCACCCGCTCCATCGCCTGGCAGGGCCACGTCAAGATGATGGCCGCCACCCAGCCCTTCCTCTCCGGCGCCATCTCCAAAACTGTCAACCTCCCCAACGACTGCACCGCCGCCGACATCGCCGAGGCCTACACCGAAGCCTGGCGCCTCGGCCTCAAGGCCGTCGCCATCTACCGCGACGGCTCCAAGGGCACCCAACCCCTCAACGTCTCCGCCGTCGAAAAATCCGACAAAAAAGAAGCCCCGGGTGCCCCATCCTCGGCTTCGACCGGAACGGGCGAAGACAGGGTGGGGTCTGAAACCATAACCGCCCTCATCGCCGCCAACGCCCAGGCCGCCGCAGACGCCGCCATCCTCCGCGACGAGCTCGCCTCCACCCAGGCCCGCCTCATCACCTCCGAGCGCACCGCCACCACCCTCAACGCCCAGCTCGAAGCCCTCCGCCGCGCCATCTCCGAGGGCAACGACACCCTCGACGCCCAGGCACCGCCCGTCGCCATCCGCCACCGCCTGCCCGCCGAGCGCGCCTCCGTCACCCACAAATTCTCCATCGCCGGCCACGAAGGCTACATGACCGTCGGCCTCTACCCCAACGGACAGCCCGGCGAAATCTTCATCCGCATGGCCAAGGAAGGCTCCACCATCTCCGGCCTCATGGACTCCTTCGCCACGGCCGCCTCCCTCTGCCTCCAGCACGGCGTGCCGCTCAAGGTGCTCTGCGAAAAGTTCGCCCACACCCGCTTCGAGCCCTCCGGCTGGACCGGCAACGAAGAGATCGGCTTTGCCAAATCCATCATGGATTACCTCTTCCGCTGGATGCAGCTCCGCTTCCTCTCCGGCCACCAGCTCTCCCTCTTCAACCTCAAAACCCTCAACTCGGCCACGCCGGCACTCCCATTGGGTGCCCCATCCTCGACCTCGACCGGAACGGGCGAGGGCAGGGTGGGGTCCGCTCCCGCCCATCTCTCCGGAGAGTCCGCCATCCCCGTCACCGGCACCGTCAACGCCCCTGACAACACCGTCATCGCCTACGAACCAACCTCAACCCACGGCTCCTCCGCCGAGCAGCTCAACGATCGCCGCGCCCCGCAGCAAGGCATCGCCCCCGACCTCTCCGCCTCCTCCGGCCTCACGGACAACGGAGAACGGAGAACGGACAACCTCACCCTCCCCGACCGCGGCATCTACGGGGTCCCCGGAGCCTCCGGCTCTGGGGCAGTCTTCCACGCCGCCACCGCCATGAAGGCCCTCTACAACATGGGCGACGCCCCCTCCTGCAGCACCTGCGGATCCATCATGACCCGCAACGGCTCCTGCTACCGCTGCATGGAATGCGGCAGCACCTCCGGCTGCAGCTAGCGATCTGCCATCGAGGCGAACGCGCTTCGCGCCAATACCAAAAGCCCCGCGCGAGCGGGGCTCTTGACTTTATAGGTGAAATAGAAAACATGCAGAGCCTCAGAGTGACGCTGTACGAAATATTCGGTTACGCGACGCCGGGTGCCCTGGCGTTGGCGGCTCTGTTTCTCTGCATTTGGGGAATCTATTACCCGTCGACACCGATACGGTTGAGCACACCAACCTACAACGTAGTTACGCTAGGTGCCTTCCTCTTTTGCTGCTATCTCACCGGTCATTTCATTCAGGCAATCAGCAATGTGATGGAGAGAGCCGAGGCAAGACAGAAACTCCAAGAAAGCTGTAACGACTTGGCGGAATCAGCGAAGCAGATTCTCTATTCGAAATTCGGGGTCGGCACGGAAGTCACGAGGTTCAGAGATATCGTCTCGCTATCTCAGGCTGTAATATCGCAAAACGGTAGCTCCGAGGAACACGAAATGTATGTCTATCGGGAAGGGTTCTATCGTGGCTCCTCGATATCACTGATAGCAATTTCCCTAAGCTGCCTGATTAGAGCTCTCCACCATACATTCGTAACAATCAGCGGATCGACGATCGTACTACCAACATCGCTCGTCATTGCGCTCGCAATTATGAGCTCGTTTGGCGCAGCACTTTTTTACACTCGGTTCCACCGCTTTGGAGAGTACCGAGTCCGCTATACGCTGAGCGCAATCGCAGTCCGCACAACATCAACGGACACAAAGCAGACCGACAGGGACAAATAATGGCTTGGAACACGACATCAGACGCAGTCATCTGGATTTTCAATGTTGGACGAGGATCAGCCGCCTTCGTCCGAACTCCCTTTAATAAGGGGATACTCATCGACATCTCTCGAAGCGAACCATTCAGCACTTCGAAATTTATCCTCGATAACCTGTACGACAAGCTCTCAACTCAGGACGAAAAAAGAATCGCTCAAGCAATTTTGACTCACCCACACACGGATCACATCTCGGATTGCGAAGCACTCGCAAGCGGAAGCAAGCTATATCCGAAGCTGTTGACTTGCCCGAATGACAAGATCCCCGCTGAGGCCGTCAATTGGAGCCGCATCAAAAACATTGACAAAGACAAGAGCCTCGCGAAATATCGCGCACTTTTCGAGGGACGTTCCGCAGGACTCCAAACGATAGAGCACGATTCGCCATATATCAAGCCGTCCGAATTTGAATACGGAATCTACTATCTCCGCCCTCCAATCTGCGAGAAATTGCACACCGTGGACAACGACTACGGAAATGCAATCAGCTTGGTGACATACTTCCGGTATGGGTCACAATCCATTCTTTTTCCGGGCGACATAACGCCGGAGGCTATGGCTGCCATTTTGGGAGAACGGGAAGGAGCGGAGAAACGCTTTACGATCTTCAATCAGCAATTTCAGAGCAAGAATCCCCGCTGGTCTAAGGAGACCTTTAATCAGCCAAGCCTAAAAAGCCGACTCAGCACATACGGATTGTCGGTACTGGTAGCGCCCCATCACGGCCTGGAATCGTGTCACTCGACAGAGCTCCACGAAGCGATGAAGGATGGGAAACCAGACCTCATCGTGATCTCAGAAAAGTATGGGCCAGGCGTTACGGAGGGAAAGACGCACGGCAATTATCAATGCAAGGATGGCGCAAAGGGACTGCGAATTCAGATGGGAAATCAGTTGACGGCAGAACCGAGATACTCGATCTCGACAAAGAGCAACCACATCCTTATCCGGTTCAGCGGAACCGGCGCACCAAGAGTGATCTGCGAGAACCGCATCGAGGACCTAATGAAGTGGGCGAATCAATGACCCCCGCCGCCCTCCGCGCGCTCTCGGCCTCGGAAGTCGCCGCGCTCCCAACCCAAACACAATCACAGGACCAATTTGTAGGCCACAACCGCCTCTGAAGGGGCACGGCTTCAGCCGTGCCATAAACACCGCCCGAAAGGCGCTTCCGCTCTGCCGAAGGCCGTCGTGTAGGCGACGCCGAAACGACTGAATTGCCTTCCTTCGGAACACCACAAATCTCAGCTAGTTCTCCCTCCGCAACGCAAACCACGACTCATCATGAGTCGTTGCCACGAACCGCAGCTCCGCGGTATCACCCCCCGTCAGCATCATCTCCTACTCCTGCCCATGGTCCGAATCGAGGGTCAGCAAATCCCCGGCCACCGACGCCTTCGTAATCTTCATCGCATGCTCCGGACTCGCCGGGTCCTTCACCAGGCAGTTTCCCGTCGCCGCTGCCGGTGAGCTCGTGACCTTCACATTCCCGAGACTGATAGTCCCGCCATATCCGCCCACCGCCGGCCTCAGGTCCAGCAGCACAAACGGCTTGCCATCTTCGCAGCTTCCCACCCATCTACCGGCCATCGGTCGGCTTCCCGCCCGCGCCGAGACAACCAACCACCCACCCGCCGCCGCGACGATGGCCACCACCGTCACCGCCGCTAACGCTGCAAACCAGACCGCAGCAAATCTCCCAAACGTAATCCCAGGGCGAGCACTCCGCATCACGCACCTCCAGCACCTCTATGTAGCAAACTACACTCCCATAGACACCATCACCCCACCTAATGTTCCATCTTCCGAAGCGGCTACCGCGCCGCCATCGTCGATGTCATGCAAGGTGAAAAGAACAAGCGCTACCAGCAGGCCACAGAGTGCGCCAGCAAGAAACTCGCAGGCAAGATCACTGATCGGGTATGGTGATCGACGGGTGCCCCATTCACGACGACGCAGTCGGCATGAGCGGGATTCCGCGCCGAAGGCCGTCGCGAAAGCGCAGCCGAAGCGACTGAATTGCCTTCCTCCGAACCGCCGAATTCGTCCGGAACCCATGCACAACTCTCAGTGCAATCGCATCCAAAGGTCCACCCCGATCTCCAATCCGCTGAAGATTTTGCGCAAAAAACGGGGGGAGGGGGGTGCAAGGCTCACCTGCCGCGGACGCCGGCCCAAATCCGGGCCATTCCTCAGTCCGTCAGGCACCTGCAGCCGATTACGCTCAAACACCACAAAGAGAACCTTTCGCCTCTCACCCGTAGCGTACCGATGTACGTCCCCGATCTGGGGTAACTTCCTCATGTCGCGAAGACGATCCCGGTGCCACAACCCAGCGTCGGATGCGCTTTGCGTCTCCGTGTGCACTCCAAAGGGTGACGCTACACCTCTCGCAAATTCGGCAAACACCAAATCGGAAGCCCCGGAAGCCCTGGCCTTCTGTTGTGCGCTCCACGAGCGTTCGTACATCGCCATAACCCGTCGCCGATAGGATTCGGCCTCGGCTCTGCCGTGCGGCTTGTCCATAAGTGGATCCTATGCTGATTAGATGCAGCGTGGATCCGACCAGCCTTATAAGCTCACGAGGCACCAGCTTGACCGGTAAGCTCATCCGCGCCCGTGTGACCCGTTAAAGCGTACTGTGGAAGTAGGCACGGAGGCCTCCGCTATGTCTCCCCGAGGCTTCTTCGAGGCTCACATCGTTACCCATCAGCACGGCTCCGCCGGGATTGACTACAGAGCCGTACACAAACAGATGGCGGCCCAGGGATTCCATCCTGTCGTTCAGACCACGGCCCAGAAGGCGAATGAAGTTCCAGCGGTCTATCGACTACACAACCCTGACCTGACAATGGCGCAGGTAGTGGAGAGGATCCGGTCGTCTCTCGCCCCGTTGGGACGCAGCATGGCAGTAAAGATCCTGAAGATCGACGAAGAGACCCTGTTGAATCTGACTCCATCGGCTTCCGCCACCCAGGACGCCGAACCCGGATCAGATCAAATTCCATCCTCCAGTGACGCAAAAGCCCAGTCCGGCTACCCCGCCTGGGGGCGTCCCAGATAGGCGCAAGATAGGCACCTCTGGCTCCGAACTGTCCGCGGCTCATGCACCACTTCCGCTGCAAACGCGTCTAAAGGTCCACCCTTATGTCCAACAGGATGAAGATTTTGCGCAAAAAAAGGGGGGAGGGGGGTGCATCCCTCGCGCCGACCAAAAAAGGATGCAGGAACGGCAGTCGAACCGGCAGCGAGCGACTACATGAACTTCACGCCGTTCTCGCCGATGATCGCGAAGACATCGAACAAGCCGGTAAGCCCTAGCAGATTTCGGATCTGCTTGTTCAGGTGCATCAGCTCCAGCCTGCAACCGGCGGCCTTGGCGCTGACGTAGAGGCGCACCAGCGTGCCGAGACCCATGCTGTCGGTGTGCTTCAGCTCCGCGAGATCCAGCACGATGCGCGGCGTGGTCGGGATCAGGTCCTTCACGGTGCGGTAGAGGAGATCGTCGGCGCCGCCGGAGACCAGCCGGCCGTGGCAGCGGACCAGGATGACGTTGGGCGCGGGGCGCTCGATTTCGGTCCAGAGCACGGGCTCCGCGGCAGTCTCGGGCATCAGGGGACCTCCTGGCGAAAACACATGGGGCCTTATGGCGGACGAGGGATTATCCCAGCCCGGAGGCCATCAGCGCCACAGAAATTTCCATCGCTCTCATCGCTTCGCGAGCCCTGAACGGAGCGAGTTACGTCTCGATTTGACCGAACGACTTATACCTTCGGCGAAAAGTCGGTCAATTTGAGGAAGGTGATGTCGTGCTTGTTCACGAACTCGCCGTCCTTTTCACTCTCCTTCTTGAGTGCAACCCACTCGGGATCGGTGCGGAACCTGGCCCAGGCTGCATCGGCGGCGGCGCGGCTCTTGTGGCGGAGCATGTAGACCAGCGTGCGGCCCGTGAGCGGCTCATCGGTCGGAACCCAATAGCCGACCGGATGCATTCCCAGCCGCTCGAAGATCTTCGTCTCGCGCGTGCGGAAGCGCTCGAGGATCAACGGCAGCTTGCCTTCGTTCAGGTGATAGATACGCAGCTCATACACGGTTTCGTCGGTGACTTGAGCTTGTCCGCCGCCGGTTGCGCCTGCTGTCATTGCCATCGCCGTCATACCCGTCATCAACGCTCGCCGGTCCATGTCGATTCCTCCACGCTTCATTGTGGCGCATTCCGTTGTCGCGACATTCTGCGCAGTACCGGTTTAAGCTTAAACAGTAGTGCAGTTTCGCAGGCTGGTTCTTCTTCCCGTTACTTGGGTGCCGTGATCCCCGGAAAGAGCTCTCAGCAGAAGGCGAGGACGAACATGATGCCGGCATCCATTCCCGCGTGTCCATCCGATCTCGTCGAATGTTCCGCCAGCCGGGCGGGGAATCTCCCGCTGCTTCTGCATGCGCTGTGGCACGAGGCGCATGGCGATTAGGAGCGCGCGCACTCGATCACGCAAGGTATTGAGAGTTCTGACGCTGCCTGGGTCCACGCCTACCTGCATCGCAAAGAGGGCGATACGTTCAACGCGGGTTATTGGTATGGCAGGGCAGGGCGCTCGGCTTTCACCGGCTCGCTGCACGCCGAGTGGACCGCGCTGGCGACGCACCTGCTGGCCGTCGAACATCTTCCCGCCCACCAGGCTGCCGCTGCCGTGCGGCTTCCCGCAACTCCGGAATAAAGCATTCGCAAAGGTTTGGGGCGGTGCCCGGGCAACAGTCCTCGAGGACGACACCATCGGAGTCGTGCAACGGTCGAGCCGCTTCGGCAGAGGGATGTGCCGCGCCGTGAACAAAGTTCTCACGCGCATCAAGAGTGCGCTATTCTTCCAGCCTGACGGCTGCGCCTGCTGATGGATTTGCAGCCAGCCCGCAGCTCCCGATCATCCAACAACCGTAGCCGGATCGTCCCGGCGACTTACCTTGAACGCTGGAGGATGCCATGGCGCAGTCTCCGCCCGATATCGCGGTCCGGTGGTTTGAAGAGGTCTGGAACAAGGGCAGGCTGGAGGCTGTGGACGAGCTCGCCACGCCGGATGCGAAGTGCTATGGCTTTCCGCAGCCGGAGTCCGTCCTGAACCGCGAAGAGTTCAAGGAATACGTGCTGGAGTTCCGCCGCTCCTTTACGCACATTCATCTGAGCGTGGACGAGACGGTTGCTGAAGGCTACCGCGTCGCCGTCCGCTGGACGGGGACGATGAAGCACACAGGTTCAGGACTGGGCTTCGCACCCACCGGACGAATCGTGCATGTGCACGGCATGTCGATCTTCCACCTTCGTGATGGCCTGATCAGCGAGGGATGGAATGCGCTCGACTTGGGCAGCGTCGTGCACTTCCTCAGTGCCGTCTCGGCGCGGCAATGAAACTATGGCTTCGCCATGAGTGATGACTGCACCTGCGGGGACAACGGCTGATCGGCGGCCTTGAGGAGCAGCGTGACCTCCCACATCTGCTCGTTGCTGAGGACGTGCTCGAAGGATGGCATGCCAGTGAGGCGGATGCCGTTTTTCACCTTCCAGAAGGTCTCGCCGGGGTCGTCGTCGCTCACGCCAACCACGTTCTTCTTTCCGTGCTTCTTCCAGAGCTGCGGCGCCTTTGGATACATCCACTGCGCGAAGTCGGAGTCGCGCCCGGGGGAGCCGTGGCAGGCGGCGCACTGCTGGGAATAGATCTGCGCGCCGGCCTCATACACCTGCTCATTGCCCGAGAACGGCGGCTCCTCCATGTTGTGGTGAATCCTGGCATTGAGCGGAAGCCGCACGATCTGGGCTTCGAGCGGAAACGGCTTGTCAGACGTGGCGACCGGCAGCGAGCCGTATTTCAGATAGCACCAGACGCCGCCCACGACGATCACCAGCGTTACGATTATCCCGAGCAGAAAGCCGCCAAAAGCCCGCATGTTGACTATCTCCTGTGCTTGCAACAACAAGTGTTGCAAGGTTACCAATGAATCTCACTGTACATCGGTTTCCACCACAACTTCCCGTGCTGTTCCGGCGTCTGAGCGGATAGTAGAGAGGGCAACGGCCCACTGGAAGGAGTAACTTCATGAGAAAGCAACTGCTTACTGCAGCAATCGCGACTGTACTTGGCATCGCAACGGCTGCGGGAGCACAGGTCTATGTACGTGTCGGACCTCCAGAGCATCCTCGGGAGATTGTTCCGCCACCGCCGCATGAGCATCCGGACTGGGTGTGGCACGAGGGCTATCAGCGCTGGGACGGCCACGCGTATGTGTGGGTTCCCGGAACGTATGTTGCGCCTCCGTACAGGCACGCCCACTGGGTTCCGGGCCACTGGCGGCCTACGCCCCGCGGATACGTGTGGGTGGAGGGCCACTGGCGCCGCTAACGCTCCTTCGACGGTCAACGGCGAGCGGGAGACTGCTCGCCGTTGTTGTTTTGCGCGCTTGTATCATCAACGAATGATTGAACCTGCACTGGCCGCGCGCGCGCGCCGGATCAAGGTATTGCTGTTCGACGTTGACGGCGTTCTCACCGACGGCAGTATCACGATTATTCCTAACGCAAACTCGTCGGAGCTTTCGGGCGTCGAGGTAAAGAGCTTCTCCGCGCACGACGGCATGGGCATTGCGCTGGCGCATGTTGCGGGGCTGAAGGTGGGATGGATTACAAAGCGCGTCTCGCAGGTGGTAGCGATTCGCGCGCGCGATCTGCGCATTGAGCATGTGTATCAAGGCCAGCACTACAAGGTGCAGGCGCTGGACCAGGTGATTGCCGACGAGGGATGCACGCTCGAGGAGATTGCGTACGTCGGCGACGACATCATCGATCTGCCAGTACTGCGCAAGGTGGGGCTGGCGGTGGCGTCGGCCAATGCGCGGCCCCAGGTGAAGGCGATGGCGCACTTTGTGACGGAGCATCCTGGCGGTCAGGGTGCGGCGCGGGACACGATCGATCTGCTGCTGGAGGCCCGCGGCGTGCTGAGCCAGACGATCGAGCAGTATCTCGATCCGGAGAATGTGGAGGCGAAGAAGGCGGACATAGGTGTCGGGAATATGTAAGGCCTAAATGCTGACGTGCTCCATCCAGGTGACGACCTCGCCGCGCTCGTCGGCTTCCTGCACGGCGAGGTGAGCCATGGGGTGGCCGGGTGCGGCGCCGTGCCAGTGTTTTTCGCCGGGAGCGAACCAGGCGGCGTCACCGGGCGTGAGGCGCTCTACCTCCGTGCCCTCGCGCTGCGCATGGCAGACACCGCTGAGGATGAAAATCATCTGGCCGCGCGGATGGTTGTGCCATGCGGTGCGTGCACCGGCGGAGAAGGAGACCACCGCGCTACGCTGGGAGGGTGAGTCGTCGGCGCCGAGGACTGGTTGAATCCAAACCTCGCCGTCGAACCACTCGGCGGACCCACGCTGCGTTGCTGTTTCGGCGGCACGAATCGTCTTCATGTCTTCCAAGCTACACCTGTTGTTGAAAAGCGAAGAAAGCACGAACGCGGCGGTAGAATGAGCTATGAACTCAGCCCACGCAATTGAGAGGACGGAATGCCTGTCTCATCCGGACCTGGCGTGGGCGCATCCGCTGGTGCAGGAGTGGTTCATTGCGCGGTTTGGCACGCCGACCGAGCCGCAGATTGCCGGATGGCCGACGATTTTGCGCGGTGAGCCGACGCTGATCTCCGCACCGACGGGGTCTGGGAAAACGCTCGCGGCGTTTCTGGTGTGCATCGACAAGCTGTTGCGCGCGGCGTTGGAAGGCAGGCTCTCGCCGCATACGCACGTTGTGTATGTGTCGCCGCTGAAGGCGCTGTCGAACGACGTGCAGAAGAATCTCGAGGGTCCTTTGCGCGAGATTCAGGAGCTGGCGCTGGCGCGCGGGTATTTGTGCCCGGAGATTCGCGCGGGCGTGAGGACAGGGGACACGCTGGCGAAGGACCGGGCGAGTATGCTTCGCCATCCGCCGCACATCCTGGTAACGACGCCGGAGTCGCTGTACATTCTGCTGACGGCAAATAAGCCGCGCAAGAATCTGGAGCGCGTGTCGACGGTGATCGTTGATGAGATTCATGCGCTGGCGGATGATAAGCGCGGGTCACACCTGGCGCTGTCGCTGGAGAGACTGGACGCGCTGGTGTGCGGCGAGAACCGGCTTTCGCCGGGCGCGATGCTTACGGGAATGAGTGCGCCGCCGCAGCGCATTGGATTGTCGGCGACGCAGAATCCGATTGAGCTGGTCGCGGATTTTCTTGTGGGCGCTCCATCGTGGCGTGAGCGCGCGACAATTGTGCAGGTAGGGCAGCGAAGAACGCTGGATCTTGCGATCGAGGTTCCGTCTGCGGAGTTGGGATCGCTGACGTCGATCCCGATGTGGGAGGAGATTTACGACAAGCTGGCGCGATTGGCGCTGGAGCACCGGTCGACGCTGGTGTTCGTGAACACGCGCAAGTTTGTGGAGAAGATCAGCTTTGAGCTGGCGGCGCGGCTTGGGCCGGAGGCGGTGGCGGCACATCATGGATCGCTGTCGCGCGCGCTGCGATTGGATGCGGAACAGCGGCTGAAGAACGGCGAGATTCGGATTCTGGTTGCGACGGCGTCGCTGGAACTGGGCATTGATATTGGCAACGTGGATCTCGTTTGTCAGATCGCGACGACGCGGTCTGTCTCCGTGGCGATGCAGCGTGTGGGCAGAGCAGGGCACTGGCGTGGCGCGGTGCCGAAGGGCCGGCTGTTCGCGCTGACGCGCGATGACTTGATGGAGCACTGTGCGCTTGTGCGCGCGATGCGTGTGGGCGAGCTGGACCGACTAGAGATTCCGGAGCAGCCGATCGATGTGCTGATGCAGCAGATCGTAGCGGCGTGCGGCGCGGAGTCGTGGCAGGAGGATGCGCTGTATGAAGTGATGCGGCGCGCATGGCCGTATCGCAACCTGACGCGCGCGGAGTTCGACGAGATTGTAACGCTGCTGCACGAGGGCATTGAGAGCTCGCGCGGGCGGTATGGCGCGTACCTGCTGCGCGATCGTGTGAACGGGCAGCTGCATGCGCGGCGCGGTGCGCGGATGATTGCGATCTCAAATGGCGGCGCGATTCCCGATACGTCATTGTTTGCGGTGATGCTGCAGCCGGAAAATGTGCAGATTGCCACGCTGGATGAGCACTTTGCGGTGGACTCCTCGCCGGGTGATGTCGTGCTGCTGGGCAATACGAGCTGGCGGATTCAACGGATCGATCCGCAGGGCAAGGTGCTGGTGGAGGATGCGCACGGCGCTCCGCCGAGCATTCCGTTCTGGGAAGGTGAGGCTCCGCAGCGGACCGCTGTGCTGTCGAGCGGAGTTGCGGAATTGCGCGAGGAGATTGACCGGCGAACGAACCTATTGACGCCAAACGATCTGATTCTGGGGTGCGCGTCGGAGGATGTTGAGGCGCAGCTTGGGGACGTGTTGGAGTGGCTCGGGGCTGAGTGCGGCGTGGATGAATCTGCGGCGCGGCAGATTATCGGCTACATCGTGAATGGGCGAGCGGTGCTTGGCACCGTACCAACGAAGACGACGATTGTGGCGGAGCGGTTCTTCGATGACGGCGGCGGGCAGCAGTTGATTCTGCACGCTCCCTTTGGCGGACGGTTGAATAAGGCCTGGGGGCTGGCGTTGCGCAAGCGCTTCTGTCGCGGGTTCAACTTCGAGCTGCAGGCTGCGGCGACGGACAACGGCATCAATATCTCGCTGGCGGAGCAGCACAGCTTTCCGCTCGCGGATGTCTTTCAGTTTTTGACGGAACAGACCGCGCGCGAGCTGCTGGAACAGGCGTCAATTCCGTCGCCGCTGTTCAAGAATCGTTGGCGGTGGGCGGCGGGGCGGTCGCTGCAACTGCTGCGGATGCAGAAGGGCAAGCGGGTGGCTCCGCAGATTCAGCGCACGCGCTCGGATGATCTGCTGGCGAGCGTATTTCCGCATGCATCGGCGTGCCCGGAGACGATGGTGGGTGATATTGAGATTCCAGATCATCCGCTGGTACGCGAGGTGATGCGCGACACGTTGTCTGAAGCAATGGATATCGATGGCTTGAATGAGGTGTTGCGCGGGATTGCATCGGGGGAGATCCGGTGCATTGGGGTGGACACGATGGTGCCGTCGCAGTTCGCGCATGAGCTGATCAATGCGATGCCATACAGCTTTCTTGATCCCGAAGATGCTGCGGCGCGGCGCACGCGTGCGGTTTCCTTGAGCAGGACTCTGCCGAATTCGATCAGTGATGGTGGGATGCGTATTGATCCGCAGGCGATTGCGACAGTGCGCGAACAGCTTTGGCCGGATGTGCGGGATGAGCATGAGCTGCATGATCTGCTGCTGTCGCTGGGTGCGTTGCCGGTGGGCTGGCTCGAGGGTCAGGCTGAGATTCGGCGCGAGAAGACGAAGCACTGGGACGTGTTCTTTGCTCGGCTGCAGCAGAGCGGACGTGCGCTGCTTGTGGAGCTTGGCGAATGTGACGCCTGGATTGCAGCAGAGCGGTTAGATGATGCGGCGCTGCTTTGGCCGAATTCGTTTGAGAGTGCGAGCACGGAGGATGGCGCGTTGTCGCGAGACGAGGCCACGGCTCGACTGGTGCAGGGCTGGTTGCAGCTTCTGGGGCCGACGACGGCGGCACACCTGGCGAGCATTGTTGGATTACAGTCGGGGGCGGTTCATCAGGCAATGCTGAAGATGGAGATGCAGGGGCTGGCGATGCGCGGTGTGTTCGAGCGGCCACGGCCCGCAGATGATCAGCCGTTTGCGATTGAGTGGTGCGAGCGGCGGATTCTGCATCGGATTCACCGGCTTGCGGTGCGCTCGCTGCGGCAGCGCATTGAATCGGTTTCAGCAACGACATTCATGCGCTGGCTGCTGGAGTGGCATCGTGTGATAGCTGGATCTGAGGACGCGCGGCAGCTTGCGGGCGAAGAGGCGGTGCTTGCTGCGATCGAGCAGCTCGAAGGATTTGAGGCGCCCGCGGCGGAGTGGGAGCGCTCTCTGCTGCCGGCGCGGGTCGCCAACTACGATCCACGCTGGCTGGATAATCTATGCCTCGCCGGTATTGTTGGCTGGGGAAGAATTTCGCCGCATCCGGCCTGGCAAAAGGCGGATGGATCAACGTCGGCGCCTCGGCGCGTGATTCCAACCTCGGCCGCGCCGATTACGTTCTTCCTGCGTGAGTCGGCGGAGTGGCTGCATTCAACGCTTTCGGCAAAGCGCATTGATGAGCTCACGCTGGCGCGGTCGCTCTCGCCGGAGGCGCAGCGGATTCGTGCGCTGCTTACCGAGCGCGGCGCGGCGTTTACTGCGGATCTGCAACGTCTCTCGGGACTGAGCAAGTTGCAGGCGACGACTGCGCTTTGGGAACTCGCTGCAGCGGGGCTGGCGTCTGCGGATGGCTTCGACCAATTGCGCGCGATGATGGATCCGAGGCGCAAGTCTGTAGCGCTGGCGCAGACGCCGGCAGTAAGTCTGCGCAAGCGGGCGGCTGCGCGCACGACCGCGGGCCGATGGTCGCTGCTGTGGGATCCAGCGGGGCCTCCGGAGCAGGACGCGCATGTTTCAGGAAAGCGGCTGGCGAATGCGACGGACGACGAGCGCGCGCGAATCATTGACGCAGCGAAGCACGCCGATGCGGCGCTCGAGGCGCATGCGCGCATTCTGCTGGCGCGATATGGCGTCCTGTTCCGCGAGTTGCTCGCGCGCGAGGCGAATGCTCCTGCGTGGCGTGATCTTGCGCCGATGCTGCGGCGGCTGGAGGCGCGTGGTGAGATCCGTGGCGGGCGGTTCGTCAGCGGAGCATTTGGCGAGCAGTTTGCGCTGGAAGAGGCCGCTGAGGGATTACGCGCGACGCGTAACTCATCAAGCGGTGTGTCTGTAGCTCTCTCTGCCGCCGATCCGCTGAACCTGGTTGGGATTCTTCTGCCCGGTGAGCGCGTCGCGGCCATTCCGGGACGGCAGGTTCAACTTCGTAATGGAAGTCTTGAAGGCGCGGAGAGTGCTTCTGAAAGAGTTGCCGATGCGATTCCTGCGGCCATTCCGGCGGCGTCTCTGTGGGCGGAGGCTGAAACGCGATGAGCGAATCAATTCCCTCCGCGGCCGAACAGAAAACCGCAGAGCCGCGGCCAGCGAACTCGCCGATTCCATCTACGCCGCTCGAGCCCGAGGATTTCTATTACGAGAACGGACTGATGGTCTTCACCGCGGCCTATCACCGGAAGCGCGGCTACTGCTGCAACTCGGGTTGCAGACACTGCCCGTTTCGCTGAGACTCAGTGCGATGTTGAACTGCCGAGGCTCGGCGGTTTGGCCGATGCGACGGAACGCGCGTGCAATTGCGCTGCATTTGCGATGAGCAGCGAGACGCGTGGATCTTTTGCGTAGACATTCAGAGCCGGGTCTTCGTGCATTGCTGAGCGCACATCGAGGCCGGCATCGCTGCCCTTGCCCAACCAGAAGAGCATCCGGTCCACGTCATGCTCGCGCGCAAACAGTTTCGCCATCTCGAGGCACATGCCGGGATAGTTGTGCGAGCCAAGGATGTGCGCGGTGGTCCCACCGCTGTCGGTGCCGCTCATGATCGCCGGGTCGAGCTGCAGCGCGCGCGAGAACTCGGTCCGCGCGTCCTCACCATCGCCCTTCTCGAAGTATGCCAGCCCAAGGTTGGAGTGGAAGACTGCGGACTTCCGATTGAGCTTGACTGCGCGTCTATAGGCGTCGATCGCGGCGCGGTAGTCCTGCATGGCATAGTAGGTCACGCCGAGATTGTTCCACGCGGTTGGATCCTTCTTGCGTGCGCGCACCGTGCGCAGGAACATCGTTCGGGCGAGATCGACCTGATGAAGCTCGAGCCGGACGATACCCATCTTGTTGAGTAACGTGCTGACATCGCCGCCGCGTTGCAGAGCATAACCGTAGTAGTCCAGCGCGTCTTCGGGGAATCGGCGTGCACGCAGAACGTCGCCGGCGGTTTCGAGCTCGGCGGCAGTGGCTGTTTTTGGGTCCGGAAGATGCGGCTGAATCAGCGCCCAGTCAGGACTGTTGTGCAGATCCGCGCGCTCCTCCGCCGAGGTAAGCGGGGCCGATTGCTGTGGCGGAACTGCAGAGGATTCAGCGGCATACGCCGCTAAAGGCGCGAGAACGAAGGCGAGCAACAGTACGCGGGAACGCATACGTCACCTCCTGGAGTCCGCTCAATATCTTCTGCCTCCGAAGGACCTCCGTCAAGAGTGAGAATCCGGCCAGTCAGCGCGGGGCCGGCACTGGTACGGGGAGCGGACCACCAGGAAAGACTGGCCTCGCGTAGTAGCCAGCGGTGGTGTGTACGGCGACCCCGGGGCGCTGAACCTTTACCTGAAGCTCGTGGTACTCGTTGCCACTCTCGCCGGGCGATGGAGTGAAGGTCAGCTCGTAGCCGCCGCTGCTCTGCGCAACGGCGCGTTGAATCAGACCGGAGATGTCATTGCTTCCATTCAGCACCAATCCGCCGCTTTGCTCGGCAAAAACCTGCAGGCCCAGATCGCCGAGCTCAATGTCGCGCGCGCTTCGTGGTGCGTGCAGGAACGTTTGATAGAAATTCGTGCGCCCGACGTCCTCGACGGTGCCGATCGGATTGATGGCATCCACAATCGTGTCGGTGCGGTATAGCTCGGTTGTAATTGCCACGACGTCGTTGAAAGCCCGGGTACGTTGGTTGGGATTCAGCTCGACGCCCGGCCCGCTGAGCAGCGGCCACCCGGGCGAGATCCAGATGATTCGCTTGCGGCCGTCCTCCGGCAGCCTGGAGACGAGCATCTTAAAGTTTGTCAGCGAAATCTCAAGCCGCTCCGACGCACCGTAGAATCCGGCGGACCGCGTAAGATCCCGGAGCCCGATGGAGAACTGATCGAGCGAGGTGCGCAGTGCATTACCGTCCGTCGTGAAGCCAGGCTGAATCTGCATGCCGCGATCCTGCAACACGGCGAGCGTCGTCGGCTGAGGCAGATGACCGCTGTTCGACGAGAGGAATTGCTGAAGCTGCTGACGCGCGAACGAGACCTGGCTATAGGGCAGATTCACCGCGTCCAGCACGATGACGATACGAGTCGGAGTTGTGCTCAGCGCCTGGAAGTCGGTGATTGGCTCTGGGTGTTTATTGTCGAAGAGCGCGAAGTCATCCTTCGTAAGACCTTCGACTGCACTGCCGTTTCGTCCAGTTACGCTAACGTGGATCGTCATGTGTTCGGCGTTTGACGAAGCAGGCGCCTGGGCGGACATAGATGCAAGCGGAACGATTGGGAGTGCGAGCAGGAGTGAGCCGATGCGACGTTTCAGGCACATAAATCTCCGTGGGTCCTTTCACCTTTGGTGCCGAAACGCAGACAGTCTCTCATGATCAGTGTGCTGCTGCGGCGGGCGTGCTGACTGACGCAGTTGTAGTGGCCGCGGGCGGCGCGACAGGCGGCGGCAGAACCCGCACGGCAACACGCGGGAAGCTAAAACTTCCGCCGGCATCGTCAATGACGTTGATCTGGCAGACATAGGTGCCGGGCTTCAGGTCCGCGAGTGGAACATCGAACTGGAAGGCGACTGCGCCGCGTTGCGGATCGTTGAGACTGGTTGCGGTGACAACCGGAGTCTCGTAGACCTTCACACCACCGGAGAGCAACTCCAGGCTGGTGAGAACGCGCACTGGGCCTTCTTCTCTGCGTGCCAGGCCCGGCGATGCAGCCTGCGCGGGTGCTCCCTTTTCGCGGGTTGGATCATAGACTTCATAGAGCAGATAGAGGTGCTGGTTCTGCCGGAAGACGTGCGCGACGTTGGGCACCCATTGCACGCCGTCCCGGTCGAGCGGATTCGTTGAGTTCTTGTCCTTCACCGGCGTGCGCTGGTTAGAGAGCACAACCGAGCTCAGCTTCACTGGCGCTTTCTTGAGATCGGGCACATTAATCAGTGTCTCGAAACTGCCCATCGCTCCAGTCTGGTTCTCGCGCACGACGAATTTTAGCTGGTAGCAACCGGGCGCAAGCGTGAAGCCGGTCGAGTACTGAATGTTCTTGCGCTCGACCTGCTGCGATTGATTCACCGCGAGCTTCACCGTGTCGCGCACGTTGCCGACGCTGACGAAGTTATGTTCGTCCTCTGTGGAATCGATCGAGCAGACCTCAGTGCCTTTGCCGACGGGCCGGCGCACCTGCCCCATGATGTCGAGGCTTGCTTTGTCGAGGTCCTTCACCTTGGCAAACGGAATCTGCGAGCCCGGAACGATCAGGCTGACGGGCACGAAGAGATCGCTATTGCGCGAGTCATTCGCGCGGAAGTAGAGGGCCTGGAGGTATATCGCGACATCGGTTGCGGGCAGGTCACTGCGCATCTGCTCCTGCAGCGCAAGCTCACGGTCCTCGATCTTCTGGTGCTTGAAATCGGCGGGCGCGTAGTAGCCGGGACGGTACTCCAGCTTCACGTCGGGACGATTCACCTTGACGGTCAGGTGACGATAGCTTCCGTCCTGCCGCTGATCCGTCGATTTGAAGCCGAGAATGTAGTAGGCCGCAGTATCGTTCTGCACCTGCTGGAATGCGGGGGCGAAGTCGTTGGAATCGAAGAAGGCCTTTCCGCCAGTATCGCTGCTGAGCGTCGCGAGCGTCTCCTGGGAGGAGAAATTCGCGTTGAACTGCGCCGTGACCGCGGAGCCGTTGTAGGCAGAATTGCCGCGCAGGCTGCCCTTGCTCGCATCGCCCCCCGGAGGCATCGCCTGCAGGCCGCGCGAATCGACGCTGTAGATGGCCAGGTTCGCCTTGGCGGCTTCGTTCGTTGCCGCGCGCAGGCTCGCCTGGTTCTCAATGCCGTTGCGGGTGAGTCCGCCCGAAAAATAAAGCATCGACTTGCGTTGATCCACGTGCTCGAGGCTCTTCGCGATCGAGCGAATCGCCAGCAGCTCGCGATCAGTGTTCAGGCTGTTGTATTCGGTGTCATCCGCGGCAAATGCGGTCGTGTCGTCCGGAGTGGCATCGGTTGTGCCCGTGGCGCCGTTTGCGAAACCGGTTGTGTCGTCGCCGTTATATCCCGCAAGCACGCGCAGCAGAGCGTTCTTGTCACTCGTGAAGTCCTGGTCGAGGCTGAGACCCGTGGACATGCTCACCATTGCGACCAGGTCGGCAGGCTGCATCTGTTTGTTGACGTAGTCCTTTGCCGCATCCACGGCACGATCGATGTCCTCATCCTGCATCGAGCTCAGATCGAAGAACATGACGATGAGGCGATGATCCTTGAGCTTCTCCGGATCGGAGCCGAAGCTGCGCTCGAGGAGATCGGCGATCGTCGCCTTTCCACTCACGGTTTTTTCGGCAAGCGCCGCCGCCTCGTCAACGTTCTCGTAGTCGAAGCTTGCGATCTTCTGTGGCTTGCCGTTCTCGAAGATCTGGAAATCGCTGGCTTTGAGGTCTTTCACCAGCGCGCCGGTCTTGCGATTGCGGACAACGACGTTGGTAAGCACGATGTTGGCATTCACGCTCAGCGTGTAGCTACCCTGCGAATTCTGCTGCGCGGCCATGCCTTGCGTGTCGCGAGTCTGTGGCGTGGGCGTGGGCGTCTGCTGTGGCGAGCCTCCGAGCACCATCGCGATCCCAGTTGCTGCAGCCAGTACGTGCTTCATATGCTCTTCCTCTGCCTCTTAAAACCTGTAGCGTGCCTGCACCTGCAGCGTGCGCATTGTTGCGGCGGATCGCACCTGCCCGAACTCGGGATCATTTTCGACCACATCAATGCCGCTGTACTGCACGGTGTTGAACGGATTCGAGGCCGTGACGCGCGCCTCCAGCGAGCGAGTCTCGCCCAGCGTGAAGGTTCGGGAGAGTGCGGCTGTGATTGCGACGGTTCCAGGGCCTTCGATCGATCCTTGCGAGGCGGTTCCGTAGGACGTAGCCGGAGCTGTAAATGCTGCGGAGTTGAACCAGTGTTCCTTCGTGCCCGGTCCTTTGATCGATTGCGTGAAGTCGCGGTTGGGACGCTGCACGAATACGTTTGCTGCCAGCGCTTCGGTCTCGTTTCCGGAGTAGATAGGCGTGAGATATTCACCCGATGCAAAGGTGAAGGTGCCGCTCACCGAGAATCCATCAAGGGCGTAGCCCCAGAAGCCGCCTTTGTTCAGGAACGCGCGATTGGCGCCGAACGGAAGCTCGACGATCCAGCTGCCTTGAAGCCTATGACGCTGATCGAAGCTCGCGTTGCCTTCTTCGAGATCAAGCCGATACAGGTTTTGCACCGGCTGACCGATGGCTCCGCCAACCCCCGACGCGTTGTCGATCGAGTGCGAATAGGTGTACGTGGCGCCGAGCGCAATACCTCTCGACTGCCGCTTCTGCACGCTGACAAAGAGCGCATTCGCATGCGAGCCGGCGCGCGACTCCTCCCAGTCAAAGGGCGCGATCGACGGCGTACTTACCCCCGTGGGCGTCGCGTTCGGCGAGCCCACAACGTCGAGGTTGCTGCCCTTTGCACCGTTGTAGCCGAGATTGAAGACGATACCCAGCGGCAGAGTGCGCTGCAGATTCAGGTTATAGATCTGCACCATCCCGAGCTTGTAGTTGGGATCGACAGCCCAGTTGTTTTGAATCGTGTATGCGTTCGCCGAGCAGCCAAAGCCGTTTGCGAGTGTGAAGTTCGCGGTCGTAGCAGGGCGCGTAAACCCTCTGATCGGATCCGTATACGCGGTCTGCGTAGTGGTGCAGCCCGTCGCTGTAGGATGCGGATTCACAATCGTCGGCGCATAGGCCGCGTTGTTCTGGGTGACAGCGAACGGCGGCTGGTGCGAGAGGTTGCGCGCAAACGTCGCGTACTGGCCCGTGTTGTACATCACGCTGTAGCCGCCGCGCAGCACCGTCTCTTTCGTCAGTCCGGAATTCTTGAACCTGTACGCGAAGCCCAGTCGCGGCGCGTACATCGTGTGGTCCGGATGTACGAGGCCGGCTTCACTTCCGTTGCCGGGCATCACGACTTGATACGGCAACGGTCCGTTGGGAGTCGGATAAAGATTCGCCAGGTGATTATTCTTCTCGCTGTACGGTCCGAAATACTCATAACGCACGCTGTAGTTGAGCGTGAGGTTCGGCTTGATGCGGAAGTCATCCAGCGCGTACCAGTCGTAGACGTTTTCGCGTAGGTAGGTCTTATAGATCCCGGCTTCTATCGAGGTGCTCGTCGGCAGTCCAAGCAGGAAGTCCGCCAGTGCCGAGCCTGAGCTGATGCCCGCGTTTCCCGCCACCTGGGCGGCCGGGCTGGCGGTTGCGTACCCGGTGAATGTGTAGCGGCCCAGCGGGTTGTTGCCGCCAGTCGAGTCCGCATGCACGCGCCGGATGTCGAAGCCGAACCGCAGATTGTGCTTCTTGTGCCGCCAGGAGAGGAAGTCCGAGAAGCTGAGCGTCTGGTTGATCAGCTGGCTCGGCGTGTTGTTGGAAAGCGATTGGTAGTTGCTGATGCTGAAGCTCGGCAGGCCGTTATAGAAATTCGGATTTGCGAACCCACCGGAATTATTCGGCACATTCAACCCCGCCTTCAGCGTCGGATCGTTGTTGGTATTCGTGAAGTAGTTGCGAACCTGCGTGTCCATCCGGTTCCAGTTCAGGTTCGCGTTATTGGAGAGCCTGCCATAACCAATCGTGTAACCGAGGCTCAGTGCATTGCCGCCGCTCTCCGTTGCTCCGCCGAGCAGGAGAAAGATATTGCGCTGGTCCGATGCGGAGTGTGAGAAGTTGTAGCCGACGTTGATGTTCTGCCGCAATGAAGGCGGCGCATTCGTGTTGCCTCCATTGCGCCGTCCGCCACCGCCGCCGCCAAAGCGTCCAAACGGCGTGTTGGTGGCCTGTCCCAGCGTGCGCACATAACGCGTGTTCAGGTTGAAGTTGTTGTTTCCCGCATTCGAAACGATCTGGTAGTTATCACCTTCGGGCGTGAGAGGGATGTTCGGCAGAGGATAGTAGTTCAGTACGGCGAGCGCCTGTGGCGAAATAGGCAGGCTCGCATTGGCGAGATTATTGCCGGCAATCGGCTGTCCTGTGACGGGATCGTACAGCTGCACAGGCTTCGAAACGCCTTGCGCGACTGTAAACGACTGCGAGAAGTCGCCTTGGCGCTCAAGAAGAGTGGGCACGCGCGCCGGCAACGGTAAAAAGGCAGCCAGGTTGCGCTGTCCGCTGATGTTTAGAAAGGCAAACTGCTTCGTGTTCGGTTTTGTCAGGCCCGGGATGTACGGGCTTCCGGCGATGCTGGCGCCGAAGCGGTTCTGATATCCCGATGGCTGCGGGACCGGCTCGGGCGTGGGCGACCACGGGGCGGAGTCCAGCGCATTATTTCCTCCCTGGTAAAAGATGTTGCCGTGCGGCTGCGCGGGATTGAAGTTGCGGAACGCGCCGAAGCCACCGCCGCCACGCATCCCTCCGCCACCACGGCCGCCGCGTCCTCCTCCCGGACCGCCGAATCCGCCACCGCCCATCATGCCGCCAATCACCGCCACGATGCGATTGGTTGGATCGGCGCCCTCCGGCAACTGGCCGCTCGCACGCGCCTGTTCCACCGCATCCTGCACACGCTGGCGGATCTCGTCCTCGCTGAAGTTCGCCAGCCCGTTGGTCTGGCCCATCTGCCCGTTCACCGTGATCGATTCGCTGCCCTGGCTGGCCTCATCCGTAGCGGTCTGTCCCAGGTTGCCGAGAGTCGGCATCGCAACATCGCTGTTGCCATTCGCGGCGCTCGCGTCCGTGACATCGGTTTCGCCGGCGTTCAGGCTGAGGTTCTGGGTTCCGCGCCCCACCGCCGTCGCATTCGCTGCAGCCTCCTGCTTCGCCTCAGCGGCGGCCACGCGGCTGGCCAACTGCATCCCGAAGTCGGAGGTCTTCACCAGTGCGGCACCCGCGGTTGCGTCGCTCGCATTCAGCACGACCTCCTGCGTAACCGGAGCGAACCCCGCCAGCTCAGCACGCACCACATAACGGCCGTTGCGTGGAATCGCCATGGCGTAGGTGCCATCGACCGCGGTTGCGGCGGCATATTTCTTGCCGGTCAGCGTGTTCGTCGCGGTTACCGCAACGCCGGGCAGCGGCACGCCACCCGGTTTCCCCGGCGTTCTCGCTACGACGGTGCCGCGGATTGTCCCACCTTGTGCTGCCGGAGCCCGGGCGGTTGTCTGAGCTGCTGCACCCGAGGGACCAGGGGCTTGCGCGGCCGGCTGCGTCGCTGTCGTAGCCGTCGCACCCGGCTGAGCCGGTGCAGGCGCGCCCGTTTGCGCGCTCAGCGGCACAAGGCCTGCCATGCATAGAAACACACCCCACCCGCTCGCCCTCAGCCTCACCAACTCCTCCTTCCAAAAACTCTCCGGGAACACTCGTACTTGCCGCGCCGAACGCACCGTGCAGCCATCTCACGGTACTTACTTGGGCGCTGGCGGCGGCGTCGAAGAAGGCTTGCCATTCTCCGGCGTTCCAGTCTCCGAGGTCCCCCTCTCTGAACCTTCCTTGTTGTCCGTTGAGCGGCGGCGCCCATTGCCCGGCGTCATCACCGTCAACTCCTTGGCCACGAAACGTCCACTCTTAACCTCGCCTGGTCCCGCCACCCGATCCCCAACCTTGATGTCCGCCAGCGTGATGCTCTCGTTCTCTGCCATTCCGGCCGAGCCGCCGCTGCCCACGGTTCCCGGCTGCGCCGTCGAACGATTTCCCATCATGATCCGCCCGCGCCGGAAGGACGTGCCCTCGTCAAGTCCGATCGTCTGCGAGACGCCATCCGGCCGCTCCACTGTCATCGTCGCGTTATCCATGTCGATTGCAGTCACAGTGCCGGCGATCAGCGTCTTCCCGAGATTTGCAAGCTGTTGCTTTCGCGCCTCATCGATCCGCTTCATCTGCTCGGCGTCCATGGCCATCACCATCGCCGCGTGCATTGTCTTGTTCAGTGCGTCCATGTTGCCGATGGCCATCAGCCCGTCGCCAGGCTTCAGGTCCGTCACCTTAATCGCCTCGCCGCGTCCGCGCATCACGCGGGTGTTGTCGGTCGTGACTACCTGGTATACGGCGCCGTCCACGGTCTTGATGGTCACCTGCGGACCCGAGACAGCAGTGATGAGGCCGCCGATGCGCTGCATCCCGGCATATTGTCCGCGTCCGGCGCCGGGGCGGTCCGTCTCCTGTGCCCTGGTGTTCACGCCACACAGCGGCATCAGCAAAGTCATGACGACTGCTGCTGCCCATTTCCTCTGCCGGCTCATGGCTGCTCCTTTTCTGATCGAATCGCTACGAATTAAGACGGCGAAGTGGAAGGGAAGACGCGCTGGTGGTCACAAATTCTGTCAGACGCCGGGTCTTCTGCTGGGCAGGCTGCATCTTGCCCGCGCCTCACCCTCGTCGCGAGGAGGCGGATAATTCGCTTCCCGAGGCAGATGCTTTCCTTCCGTGGATGCCTTAGACGGGCGTACGACAGCGTCCAATCAAAATTGAAGCTCCTGACGATTTCGCGCATCTCTCAGGCGTACACTCTGCGTTATCTCGCGCGATGTTTGGCCTGAGAGCAACGGCGGCATCAACGCGAGCATCGGATAGCAGGAGCCAGCCTGTCATGTTGATTCAGCAGTCCTCAGCCCCTACGCTGCTCGCCCGCTTTCGCGTCGTTCGTTCCGCCACCATGCAGTTCTGCGCTCCGCTCACGCCTGAGGACATGATGGTGCAGTCCTGTCCTGAGGCCTCGCCCATCAAGTGGCACCTGGCGCACACCTCCTGGTTCTTCGAAACCTTTATCCTCAATGAGTTCGTCGCCGCCTACCAGCCGTTCCACGCCGACTTCCGCTGGCTGTTCAACAGCTACTACAAAGCGCTCGGCGACATGCCGGAGAAGAAACTGCGCGCCAGCTTCTCGCGTCCCCCGCTCGAGCAGATCCTCGCCTACCGCGGGCACGTGGACGCCGCCATCAGCCGTCTTCTGGAGCAGGGCACCGAAGACGAGGCGCTCCGCCGCATCACGCTCGGACTCGAACACGAACAGCAGCACCTCGAGCTCGCCGCGACCGACATCAAGAACGCCTTCTTCACCAACCCACTGCGCCCGAGCTACCGCGATCGCGCTCTGGAGCATGGTCCCGAAACCATCGCGCCGCCGCTCGAATGGGTCAGCTTCACTCCGCCTGCGCCCGGCCTCGTCAGCATCGGCGTCACGCCGGATCCGAAGGCGCTTGACAGCTTCGCCTTCGACAACGAGACACCACGCCACCCCGCGTATCTCGCACCATTCCGCCTCGGGGCGCGCCTCATCACCTGCGCGGAGTTCCTCGCCTTCATCGACGAAGACGGCTACGCGCGCCCCGAGCTCTGGCTCTCTGAGGGCTGGGATACCATGCGCGCGCAAGCGTGGAGCGCTCCGCTCTACTGGCAGCGCGATCCCGCAACCCGCTCCGGCTGGAGCATCTTCACCCTCGATGGCACGCGGCCGCTCGAGCAGCTCTCCGAGACGCCGGTCTGCCACCTGAGCTTCTTCGAGGCCGACGCCTTCGCCCGCTGGAGCGGCGCGCGCCTCCCGACCGAATTCGAATGGGAGTACGTCGCGGCGCAATATCCTGTGACAGGCAATCTGCTCGAATCCGGTGCGCTGCATCCGCGGCCTCCGGTGGCCCTCGAAGACCGGCATCAGCCGCAGCAGCTCTATGGCGATGTCTGGGAGTGGACCGCCTCGCCCTACACCGGCTATCCCGGCTACAAACCGCTTCCCGGTGCCCTCGGCGAGTACAACGGCAAGTTCATGAGCTCGCAGATGGTTCTGCGTGGAGGCTCGTGCGTCACGCCCGCGTCGCACATCCGCGCAACATACCGCAATTTCTTTCATCCGGCGACGCGTTGGCAGTTCAGCGGC